>Ga0268246_10000007_pt1 | contig 291901 bp, 233 predicted proteins | sample AgamicOrSfe_FD_200242 | JGI IMG/M metagenome (GOLD analysis project Ga0268246, IMG submission 200242) | Agave microbial communities from Guanajuato, Mexico - Or.Sf.e (v2) (version 2) | ecosystem: Host-associated > Plants > Phyllosphere > Phylloplane/Leaf | place: Guanajuato, Mexico... | reverse complement strand
GGCGTAGGAGTCACGGTTGGGCGGCGGTTGGGGTTGGGAGGAGGAGTAGCGATTCGATTGTGGTGGGGCCTGGTTGTAGCTTGATGGCGGCACTTGGCTGTAGCCTGGTGAGGGCTGTGGGCGGCTATAGCGGTCGTCTTGTCGAAGTGCCTGTACTGGTGGTGGGGGCGGTGGGCGGTTGTAGTTGCCGCTGGTCGGGCGCTGTGAGGCCGCTAGCATCTGCGCTGCTTGCTCTGGTTCGGCGTGTCTATATCTCGATCAGTGGACTGATCTCTTGATCCATTGGTTGCGCAGACTCACGCTGGAAGAGCGTCAGGGTTGCCCGTATAGGCCCGATTGTACGCCATTGCGATGGCCTTCTTGGATTCCCTTCGATAAGCGCGACCAGCTTATGCTCTTGCTCTTTCACTCAAAGACACTCCTCAGGGTGTTATATGTTGCGAGAAGTGACTAGAGTCTATCGCTGGTGTACAGCGAGTGGGTATGTATCTGTGCGACAATGGTGGTGACCCGCGCGCGGTGATCGAGGGGTCAAACGCTAATGTCGCAGTGAGAAGTAAGCCGAGTCTGCGGGTGATTCTTGTGCGACCACGCAGCTTTTATCTGATAGGAAGACTGTATTGAAGTGTCGGTGAAACGGATTATCGAAGGTTCAAGGCGAATCAAAGGCGACCACTATGGCGTATCGTTAAAGTGTAATTGTCGCTGTTGATGAGGTGGAGTGAGATTGGCCCAATCGAGGCGTTCAAGGCTACCTCAAGATTCAGCCCCACGCCCGGATCTACCCCTGAGGCATACCTTAACTGAGCATTGCATAAGGTATCGACATCACAGGAGACACAAGTCGAATTAGTCAACGTGCTGAATCGCGTGGGAGGAAGAATTAATATAGAATTGCTAAACCTCAATCGAGGATCGCTACGCCATGCTATGGTATCTTGATCTGGCTTTCTGCTAATTCAACACAAATCACACATTAAACCACCACCAAACACTAATGAAACCCTGCGTTGTGTTCCTGGCTTATTACTTCTTGACCCCTAATCATTCAGTCCAAATGCCTTTCTCAACTTTCCAAATCGCTTCTTCTTGCCTGTACGGTCACTGTAGACTGCGTTGTCCGCTTTCATTTCGGCAGCGGTGCCGCTCTGGCTCCGCCTGCTCATATCCGGTCGAGGAGCACGATCGCGCAAGGTCCGAGGCATATGGACTGTACCGTCGCTTGTGCTTGGTCGGACCTCGGTTGGCTTCGACTCCGGGATAGGGGGAGGTAATGGCCAGTTCTGATGGTTCTGGACGGGAGTAGAGACGGCTTGATTTTGTGTGTTGGCCAGTGTAGGGAAACCGCTGGCCGAAGATGCTTGACGAGACAACTGTCCCGTGTTTTTCCTTTGCAACTTTCCACGTGTCGGGGTTGCGGGACCGGGACTTGCTGGCAGACTCATCTGTGGCGGTGGGCCTGTAGCTGACGCAGTCTGCAGACCCGGAAGGGTTGCCGAAGACATGGTACGCTTTCGTCCAAACAGTGACCCAAGGAGGCCTCTGCGCTTGTTGAGGTCTGAGCCTGCAGGCGACAGCTGTCCGTTCGTGACCGGACCATCAGTCTCTGGCTCGGTGCGGAGAGTGACCTTTTTCTTGGGAGTGGTCGGCTCAGGCATACCAACATTGATATTGCCTGTCTGGGCAGCGACGTTACGCCTAGCCTGCTCCATGACTCTGTCGATGTCCGACTGACTTGGTACTACTGGCGCCTTGCCGACACGCTTGTTGGCTGGTCTACGTCGAGCAGCCGCATTATCGTCCGAATCATCCAAGTCAGTCGAGTCGTCATCGTCTTGACCGGCTCGGCGTGGAATACCGCGGACAGGTGTATAGTCGGTCTGGTTGGCCCTTTGTGGCACGGTAGGCGAGTCCGCTTCGTCGTCAGAGTCGGCGAAACGACTAGCGAATGTTCTACCGCGGGCTGGCGCTGCTGCCTCACCTTCGTCGTCGGAATCGTTGAACCGTGATCGGAAGCCACTTGCCTTTGGCTGCGATGGAGCTGGAGCGGGCATTGCAGGCCTAGAAGAAGTCCTGAAGCTGGATACACTAAATCGTGACGGGCTCTTCGAGTCTCTTGCCGCAGCCTTGCTGTTCTTTCCACGCATGGTTGGAACATCATCCATTGAACCTCTACGCAGTGATTCACGCATGGTTGCACGAGGATTGGCGGGGGGAGAAGAAGACCTGATACTCCACTTCGATGAAGCCGGCGCATTATTAGGTGACTGCGGTCGCATGTCGACCGAACCTGCACGCATTGACCTTCGCATGTTGACTTTCCCCACGGAGTCAACAGTTGAAGTCGATGGTCTGCGCTTCTTCCTGAAACTCGACTCCGAGTCCGAATCGTCTTGTGGCTGTGGCATCTTCATGTAGGCAGAAGGCGCTGGCGGTGCAGGTTTGATACCACGAGCGGCTGCGTTCGCAGCGATGAGTCCACCCGATGATGCCGGTCGTGCGGGAGACTGTTGCGGTGCAGGTCTACCTTGTTGGACCACATGCATGGACACTGGACGCTGTCTTGGACTTGGACCTGGACCTGAGCCGTCGCGCATCGATCCGCGCATTGTGCCGGAGTTACGAGGGGACTCGGTCCCGCGCATAGACTTTCGCATTTGTGTCGGTTGCTCCGCCGTGGCTGGCACGGGAGCTCTTTGTTGGGGGTCGCGCATGCTCTTTCGCATTGCGGTCGGCTGTGCCGGTGTCGACGGATCCACAGCTTTCTGAGGTGCTGCCTTAGGTTTCCGAGCCGCTGGCACTGGCACTGGTAAGCTTGCAACTTCCGTTGGAGCCACAACGGCAGCCTTAGGCTTCTTCTTCTTCGTCTTTGGCTCCTCGATTACCGGAACCGCACTCTCTTCTTTAACTGCAGCTTGATGCTCGATTTGCTCCTTGTGCTGCTTGCTTAGACTACTCCAATAGGCTGTAGCCTCGGTCCAATCGCGAGAGCCAACCTCCTCTGTTTGTTCCTCTGGTGCCTGCTGAACGACCTTTGGAGTCGGGGAATCGGGAACGACTTTCTTGGGCTTTGTCGCTGGAACTATCGGGCTGTGCACGATCGCAGCCAGTGAAGCGAAACCGCCATCGAACGCAGATGGGTCCTCCGCAGCATCACTGAAAGCGTCGCTGTCGTCCTCCGATTCCTCAATGACATCCAAGCGTGGCGAATTCTCATGGTACTCTTCATCGATCACCATTGGTAACACATCATGTTTCGCTGTCTGTCCGGTCTCCGAGTCACCCCAACCTCCTGGAATTGCATAGGCTTTGTTTTGAGCGGAAACCTCCAAAGGTTGTCTGTTGGCCTCCTCGATACCGGGCGTAGCTGGCAAAACCGAGATGTCAGGAATCATGATATCAGCGACAATTGGTTTCGAAGCTGTGTCAGTTGATGCAGTGGTCGTTGTACCGTCCGGTGCAGTGGCGAATGTAGTAACCGATGGAGTGACTGTCGTATTTTCGGAGACAAGCGCGGCCGGTGGTGGTGGTGCTAATGCTGCTGATTCTTCATCCTCAGAATAATGACTGGAATCCGAATGATAGCCCGAGCCATCGACGGACGTCACCTGAAGAGGCAACGATTCATCAGTGTCTCGTGTGGAGGCCTTCTTTGTTGAGTGGTCGTTTGCCAGAACGGCGCCAACGGCATGATCATTAGATGCTGATCCATTGACTGGCAGTGCGGCCTTGGTGGTTGGCGGAGTAGACACAGCCGGAGAACGTGCTGGTGAGCTGGCAGATCTCACACTTCCAAATGTCGGCAAAGCAGGTCTCGGCTGCATCGTCTCATCATTCTCATCGTTGAACGCTGGCGAAAGCGATCTGCGCGGGCTGAACGAGATGGGTTGTGGTGGACGTTGAGTCTCTTGGCCCGCGCCGGAGGCATCTCCGTCAAAGGACACGCGCACGTTCTTTTTCTTCTTGCCGGGCTTGACGCCGTCTAGTGATGTAATCGACGTGGTGTCGGATGTTTCACTGGGTGGCGGTCTCGGAGAGGTATTGACGGCTGCAGGTGAGCTTGTACGAATCGACGAAGAAGGAGAGTGTTTCAAAGCCGACTTGAACGGAGAGCTAGATCGTGGGGGTGGGGCGTGTCTAACACCGTTCGCGTCCACGATATCCTTGGAAAAATGAGCATGAGCAGGCCTAGGTACTTCAAGGCTGGCAGCCCTAGCACGGGGTGCATCAGGAGCGAGATATGAAAGGGCTGGTCCGGTACTTGTGTGCATCATGGAACTGGACCTCATTCCTGCTGCTGAAGCCGGACGGTTGACATTGCGAGCATAGCTCTCAGCAGTCTGCCTGGTCCCTGCTGCAGAAGCTGGACGAACGCGGGGTGCACGGCTTTCAGCAGTTTCTTCGGCTTCTGGGTCCTCGCGAACGACTGATGGTTTCTTGTGTAGCGCACTTTTCACAGGTGTAGGAGACAACGCTCGAGCAGGGTTCCTTGGGGGTGGCTGAACATCGGCAATCTCGGGAGCCGCTGCTGGCTTCTTCTTCTTCTTAGTTGTCGGGGTCGTGATTTCTGAAGGGGCGGGCGAGGCGGCGGCATTCCTGTTTACAATAGGGGGCGACATAGGCCTAGAAGATGCGCCATTGACTGCTGTTCCTGTTGGACCTGTTACCATAGTTCCTGCCGGCAAACTTTCGCCTTCTTTTGCGACGACAGTCTTCTTCTTCTTCGCGACGGGTTTATCTGCTACATTTCGCAAGTCAGATTGAATACCTGAAACTTCGTTACGTGTTAAGCCAAGAGAAGAGTGAGGGCGTGCGAAGCCGTTAGTGCGAGGTGATCCGTTGCTCTGTGCTGGAGATGTGAACCGAGGACCGGATCCTTTCTGATACGAGGTGGTTGTGGTTGGGCTTGCTGGGGTGGATGCCATGGGTTTGAAGAAATCTGTGATTTTTTGACTAGATTCTCTTTCCTGTTCCAGTTCCGGTAGTTGAGGTAGACTCGATACCCTTCCGGCGAAGCGGTCGACACTGACACCTCTGCCTGCTCGTGGAGTGGGAGAAGTGACACGCTGCATGGATGGTTCGACACTGGCAGATCGTCGTCCAGGGACTTTTGGTAATGGCGGAGCATCAGCCGCGGCTGGAACTGCGCGGGCTTTTCTAGACGACGGTGTGTTCGCCGGTGAAGGAGATCTGAACGTACGCTCGGTCATGGAACTCTGACTGCCACGTCTTTCCATCATACCCATACCCGGTCTCGGTGAGGTCATTCCAGCTCTTGCGCTCATGATACTTCCACTGCCAATGGATGAAACAGAGCCTCTTCGTTGCATCCGTTTTGTTTGGATGTTAGCGATAGGCTCTGGGGAGGTGGTGTGCGACCGCAAGGCAGCTGCGGCGGCAGCGGAGGAAAGGGAGGTAGTAGAGGCCGAGTTCTTCAGAAACGCGGAATTGGCAGCGATTGCCGCTGCTGAAGAGCTGGGCGGCGTAGAACTGATCTGTAGAGCACTCGTTAGCCAATTGTAGAGCACTCGCCTTGAGACGCGCCGGGCGCAGTGCGCGAGATTCGTAGGAATGAGATATTCTTACCTGATTGACCGGATCACGCCGCCGAGAAAACATGCTAGGCATGATGATGATTAAAATTAACAGTACAAGACGCGCAAAAGCGCAAAGATGAAGGTTATCGAGCTTCCGCAAACAAAGGCCAGAAGCTGTAAGTAAGCCCGAAGGAGTTGGAAGTGCGTTGCGCTGCGCTGCGAGGCCCAGATGTCGTCAGGCTATGATTGGTGTAGAGAGCGGCGCAGGAGTCGAGCGAGCCAGACTTGCAACAAGTCGGGGGAAGCGGAATGTGGCTTGGCCCAAGATTTGATTTTAGCAGAGGAGATGCATTGATGATGATCGTCGCGGCTGATTATTATTGTTTTGTGAAATAATTGATGGTCGCAAGAGAGCCCAATATTTGATGTCGGTGAGCAAGAAACAGGAGGAGAAGACACGGGACTGCGGAGGGTTTGCAGAATGGAAGTTCTCGTTCTTGCCCTGAGTTTATGAACTGCCCGATCCCTTTCTGTGATTTCCTGTCTCGTTGCGCGGCCGTGTGTGATGCGCGCACTTTCCTCCCTCAGACAGCTGGCGTCATTACCGCGTAGTAGCTACAACCTTAAACATGGTCAGTGCCACGTCGACAGGAAGCCACCGGTATTTATAACATGTAAGTACTCAGCACACATTACCAAACTTGCAGGCGTTGACAGCATTATCACAAGGACTTATTATTGGCGGTGCTACATTAGGCTGCGTGTATCCGTCATTTTCGCAGTCGTGATCATCTTTTGCACTCGGGGCAGGAGCGAGCTATGATTCTCCATGACAGAATGGTTCGCGCTAAATGCTTAGCTCCCGCCGAATAACGAGCCGCATGTGGCTTGCAATGGAAGATGAGTCTGGCCATAATCGCCGACGGGCCACCTCATCCTCCTACTACTGTACTACCTTAGTCTCCAATACCGAGGATCTTCTCCCCACAATGCCTGTGAGGTAACACAGCCATCCCTCACATCTGACCTATTCGCGTTTGTCAGGTAGGCGAAGCAATATTAAATTTCTCATTATCTTAACGTCTTCTGCACATCAATCCACATCAGTCTGGTGGTCAGATATAAACGACATTCATTCTTTGTCTATCTCCCACAGCACGACAGTAAGCAACTATAAACAGCCTGACCTGTATCGCGCAGACACAACCCATCTCTCGATCAAGGCATTGATTGTATCGTGCTTTGATGATGCCAGACTTCGAACCAGATCCTGGCCAGGCGCCCCCTCTACCTCTACCAGAAGGTGTCGAATCTTCCTATGTTGACTGCACGAGCTCATGCGGCCTGAGCTTTCACATCCTCTCATCAGGCAGAGACGAAGCTCGATCCAGGCCTCTCATTCTTCTGACACATGGGTACCCGGAGCTGGCATTCTCCTGGCGCAAGCTCATTCCAAGCTTGGCTGCCAAAGGTTACTATGTCGTTGCACCAGATCAACGAGGCTATGGACGGACTACCGGATGGGACACCAGCTCGTGGGAAGAGGTCGACCTGATGCAGTTCACTATGACTAATCTGGTGCGGGATCTTGTCTGCTTGGTCTACGCGCTGGGCTACGAAAAAGTCCACTGCATCATCGGCCACGATTTTGGTGCCGTGTCAAGCGCAATGGCGCCTCTGATGCGGCCAGATATCTTCACATCATGTATCCAGATGTCGCATCCTCACCATGCACCTCCAACTCCACCTTGGGCAACCGGAGAAGTGAAGAGTCCACCCTCGACATTAGGATCAAAGACGACTACTACTACTACGATACAAGACTCGCTCAAGCAGCTTGATCCACCACGAAAGCACTATAAATGGTACAACTCCGGGCCAGACGCAGCAAACGACTGGAACAATCCAGCACAAGGTCTCCAGGCCTTTCTTCGTGGCTACTTCCACGTCAAATCAGCGGACTGGGCAAAGAATGACCCTCGCCCTCTCAAAGAATGGACCGCAGAGCAATTAGCCACGATGCCACACTACTACATCATGCCACTGCACTCTACTATGCCACAAGCCGTATTCGCAAGCATGGAAGGCGAAGACGCAAACGTTACCAAGCGCTGGCTACCAGACGACGATTTAGCCGTCTACGTCTCGGAATGGCAACGGACAGGCTTTCAAGGTGCACTGAACTGGTACCGAGCGCAGACGTCTCAATCACCACAGCAGCAGCGAGACATGTTCCTCTTTGCAGGTCGCAAGATAGAAGTACCATGCTGTTTCATCAGCGGAAAGCAGGATTGGGGCAACTACCAGCAGCCTGGTGCTATTGAAGCTTACAGCGAGACGTGTACTGATTTCCAAGGTGTGATCTTTGTCAAGAATGCTGGTCATTGGTTGCAACAGGAGCAGCCCAAAAAGGTGCTTGAAGCCATCTTCGGCTTCCTAGAAGAACTTGGATAAGATCAACCACGAGTCTTCTCGGTGTTCTAGAGTACTAGTGTATAAGAATCGTCTCATATGTCCGTCGTGTCTGATTCGATATTAACAACATGTGAAAGCCGCGAAGCACGTAACCCACTCCTCCTCCCCACATGTGCCAGACGTGCAAGTCCCCACAGCGTCTTTAGCCTTTCTACCGAACCACAACCAGAACCACATATCATCGAACAACCAGACATCAAGGCGATCCAAAGAAAAGACCAAGAACTCCACCAAAAAAATGCGTGTCGCAGAACTACTGTCCGACCTGACCTCGCTGCGTGCATGTGTAAGTCACGTTGCTGCGCCGGACGTCAAGCCCAATTGACACCCACCAGGACCCCTCCGCAGCACTGGCATTAGTATCATACCGACCCGCAAGCCCCCATGGTGATGACACCACGAACACCAGTCTATACCGTCAAAAAGCCATCAGAGACACAGACGTCGACCTCAAACGCGCGCAAGATCTGATCGAATTGCACTCGACTGTCAAAGTCGCGCCTCGCAATGGAGTCGACACGGAGCTATTGGTGGCCAGGGAGCAAGTCAGGAGAGTCATGGGCGAGATCTGAGGACCTCTACTAGTAACGCAGTCACGAATGGAATGAGTGCATGATCGGAATGAAATCAATGACGAGCAGGACGGAACATGCTAGGATTAAAGCAATATAAAGAGCTATCCAGGGTATCATACAAAGAAGACTCCACCGACCAAAACAGAGAAAATCCATCGCTGTCCGTCAGTTCATGCCGGCCATACCAGTCGGGAGACGATCAAGTAGGCTGAACTCCAGGTCCAGGGGTTGGTGCTCGCTGAACAGGTGTGACGACGACGGTCGAGGTAGTAGCGGCTGGTTGTGTCATCACCGCAGGCCTCCTCCCGAAGAGCCTCGCGAGTCTGTTCTTGAATCTCTGAAACCAGCTCTCTTTGCCATACTGACTCGTCGTCTCAGTGATGACCGCATGGTCGGTCTGCGCACGCTGAAGGGTTTGTCGAATGGCTTGATCGCGCTCCGTACCACTCTTGGTCTTTCTGATGACCTTGATGTCTTGGTGCAGACTGGCGGTTACTGCATCGTGAGCGTTGGCAGCAACTTCAGCAGCGTACTGATTGCTCTTTTGCCGCAGGCTACTGTAGGAACGGAACGCACTGCGACAGCCTACACGACGTTCAGGTGCGGGCATCAACGTCGTGGTGCTTGCATTCGGGAAGGACTGCACGGCTGTGGCAGTAGGTGGTGTGCTTGCGTCCGTTGCGGTCGGCACGACTGTTATAGTAGGTGGTGTGCTTACATTTGTGGCGGTAGGCACGACTGTGATCGTAGGTTGTTGAGATGGAGCTGTCGGCGGTGTGACGGTTGTGACCTCGACTGCTGGGGCGGCAACAGGTGTAACGACCACGGTTGGTGTCGGTGCGTCCTTCTTCTGCTCGACCTTGACCGTCTGAGGCACGGCTGCCGGTGCTGCTGTTGCAGGTGTAGGCTTGATCTCCACCATGGTAGGAGCTGGCGCAGGAGGAACTTCAACTGCCTTCTTCTTGTCTTCGACCACGATGACCTTGTCGGCCACAACAGGGGCGGTCTGGTCGATCTTTGCAGGCGTGATCTCGACGGCCGAGGCGACGACAGGTGTTTCGGCCTGCTTAACCGCTGCTGGTGCCTTCTCAACCACTGGTGCGATGACGACAGGCTTGACTGGGTCAGGAGCAGCTTCAACCACTGTGACAGCGGTAGCTGGAGCCGCAGCAACAGGTACGATCACGGCTGCTGCTGGAGCTGGTGCCACTGGTGGGACAGCTGGTTTGGGTAGAGGCGTTGCGTCCTTGTCTGGAATTGCCTCGCCGTCTGCATCGATCATTGTGACCTTTGGCATCGGCGATGGTGGGGCAGCTGGAACATCTGTAGGTTGAGAAGGTGCTGCTGGCTTTGCCTCCGCCACTGGAGCAGCTGGAGGGTCAGCTGGCTTGGGATCTGCCTTTGGAGGCGCTGGAGGATCGGCGGGTTTTGGGTCAGGAACTGGGACCGGTGTTGGTGGCACGATGGGCGTGAGCTCTGGAGCTGGAGGGATGACTCCAGGTACTGTTCGACGATCAACATCTGTACGATTTCGAAATGCAAGCAGAGTCCCGCATCCATCAACATACCTTTCGGAGCAGATGAGTCGGCCATTGCTGCAGCCGAGTACGGGACCGACGCCGTCTAAAACTTGTTGATGCTGTCGATGCCGACGGAAAGAATGAAATGAGAAGAAAGGCTGAGATGAAATGTCCGCTGTGAGGATGTCGATCAGCAGGATATTCGATGAGGGTAAAGGATGGACGAACAGAACGAAAGTCAGAGAAGGGTTAGAGTAAACATTGTTCCATGTAGCAGGCATGCTGTGAGCAACCAGTTCTGTCGAGTATGTGCGATCCATCTGTTGCGCCTTCTCCGATATCCTCCGACCTCTTCAGGAAATCGAGTCCACGAATGTTCCTTCTTGTCTCTGAGGAGGTCCTTCATGTTTGATGGGATGGTCGTGATATATACGAAAGCGGTTAGCGGCGGGACACACCGGGCTAGCGGTAGATCACTCGCCTGCACTTCGATGTTATGACATGTAAATTGTTGCTTCACTCACACGACCGACTGCAATATCGTTCCTCGCCCTCAAAAATATTCACATAACCTCTATTTGACGTTTGATGTTTTGAATCGATATGCCGCTCAATACGAATCAGGATCAGAAGCGACTTCGTACGACGAAATTTCCACCTGAATTCGATCGGAAAGTCGACAGTACGAAAGTCAATTTCAATGTCATGAAATTGTAGGTCACCACCCTCAACGAATGGAGCTGAAGCAATAACAGCTCTGCCTTTGGATGCACTCGTCCTCTTCTATAGCCTGTAATGTACAGGACTGACAACATACAGATGGATCAACGAACAGCTGCATGAACACATGGGGATCGACGACGATATCGTTAAGGACCTTATTGTCGAACTGATCGAAACAGTAAAATACGTCGGTACCATCATGCATAACCCACAGGAGTTTCTACTGACATGGTTCAGCCTGATATAAAGTCTCTTCAAATCCAACTGGTCGGTTTCCTGGATGAAAAAGCCCCTCCTTTCTGCAAGGAACTATGGAATTTATTGCTCGATGCCCAGGCAAGCGAACAGGGCGTGCCCCAAAAGCTCATTGCTGCGAAGAAGGATGAAATGCAAAGGCAGAGGGCCGAGGTAAGTCTGAACGCTCGTTCCGGTCTGTTGTATGCAACAGCTGACATTATTGAATAGAAAGAGCGCGCTCGAGCAATGGTCTCTCGCAGACAACAAGACGATTTCGAAGCCCGAGGCAGAGAAGCCGACGAAGCACGCGCTCGAGAAGACAAGGAGCGATACTACCGTCGTCAACAGATGAGGGGCGGCAAGCCACCGAGCCGTGTTGATCGTGATCTCCCGCGATATCGTCGTGAGAGTACGCGATCGCCATCTCCAAGACGTCGCCGTGACTCGGACGACTTCCGGCGACCGCCACCTCGTGGAGTAGACAGCTACGTCCCTCCACCATCAGATGGATCAAACAAAAGACGTCGGTCGAGATCTCCAGGGCCAGACAGAGGCCGCGACAGATCACTTAGCCGCACAAGATCTCCAGAACCTCGTCGTCGCCGGAATGACTCCCCACCTCGCCGCAGAAACGAGTCTCCTCCTCGCAGACGCCGGTCGCCCTCACCGCCACCCCGCCGTCGTCGTGGTAGGGATGACAGCAGATCTCCTTCACCCCAACCAAGAAGAAGAACATACCGAGACGATAGATCCAGTTCCCCTCCTGTGAAGAGGAGATCTGGCCGCCCTGATCGATCTCGTTCTCCTGCCGCTGCTCGTCGTATAAATTCGCCTCATTCGTTGCCGCGAGATCGCACCGTACCAGATCTTTTTGACCCTCGCAAGAGCAGTGGTTCAAGCTCCCAGCTTCGTCTCTCACCGGTCGATCACAGATCATCAGGAGAGGGAGATACGAAGAAACCAGAGGTAAGAAAAACAGAGTAGCGATGGCCATGCCAAAAGCCATCGCGTCTCCTGACCGCCGACTGAACCTTCATTTGGTGTCTACCAATCGGTCCATTGACCCTAGACCAAGCAGATAGACATATAGGTCCAAAGCGAATCTAACACAATGACGACCCACTACTGCCCCTGTTTTTGTCCTTCCTACTGCCTTCTATCATGTCGCTTTTATCGCCTACGTTGCTGCAGAACTGATATTGCACGAAGAAGGTTAACTGTCTGAACAAAGTAATGGAATGCCCTGCACCGTGTGAAGACTCCGCGAACCATTGGCAGGCTGTTGCATTAATTACATGAGGGATCACGTGCGTATAAAGTCGTTGATCTGCGGTATTGATGCTGTGAAGTCATCGCGAATCCCCAGACAGTTCACGCGCATCACGAGCAAAAACCCCATCTAATTCCACAACATCACCAATGTCAGAAAACCAGTCACCGGATGCTGCGATCGCAGTCGCATCATCGAGTACAGATCAGCCCGGCCGTCCATACTACGAGAACCTCCGCACCACGCTACGCGGTACATTAGCGAAGAAGCGCCAACTCGACGAACAACTCGCTGCGATTGAAGACAGCATATTCAAGCTCGAGACAAGCTACTTGGAAGAGACGAGTAATGCAGGGAATATTGTGCGCGGCTTCGACAACTGGGTGAAAGGCGTCGTGGTCGGCGGAGACAAAGGACGCGATGATCGCAAGGCCAAGGCAAGAGTGAGGGATGAGGACAGGATATTCTCGCGGAGTTCGATGACTTGGGTAAGGGTACGTACAAGCAGCGCAAGCGATACATGAGCGCGCATCTGGCTTCCAATCCGACCATGGCTATGCGCTTGCGACACTACTCGCCCGGAGACAGACTGACACGGACTAGTCACAGGAGACACCAGCGGACTCTTCAGCAGCAAACACACCATCACATGCGCCGACACCCTCCTCAAGTGGCGCACCGCCGCCTCTGAGCACGAGAGGAAGTGATGCCGCGACACCTACGACGACCAAAGCGGGCGGTTCGCTCAAGAAGAAGAAGGCAGTGGAGAAGGAGGAGGAAGAGGACAGCAAGCCCGCGAAGAGGAGCAAGATCAGCTACGGACGCGGTTGAGGGATCACTGGACGATATACGATGAGCCAGCGCGGGCATGACTGGTTGCAGCAGGAGAGAGACATGGTCTACGCATCTGGGATCTCGATCTTTTCGACAAGTCCTCTCGGAGAGTCTCTGAGCAGACTAGGTCGAACTACACCCGGAGCATGGGTGCCTCCCTCTTCCCTCCCGATGATCTCCATGTCACACCCGATGCGGTTCAGCTGGGGCGGCTCTTTCCATTGGCATTCATGTGCTTTCGATGCAATTTAGCGGGCGTTACGGTGCAGAGCTTCCCAGCCTGCAGGTGGAGCACAATTACGTAGGCGCATTCTTATGATACAGGTTCTCACACACAATTCTCTCATGTTTTATACCCTAGCTACCTAAACGTACACAGTGTCCATATTAGTATATACCGTGATCTCCTTCGGTCAAGCGTGCCTTCCTATCGCAGCGAGCGACCATCCATGCTCATAAGTATCCACGCATGATCACATGTACACATGTAGGTCCACCCAGCAGAACGGTACGCTACCATGCACGACATGCTTGGCAGCAACTTCATGTCGTGCATTGTTTCTTGTAGGTCACGATCAGGGTAGGATTTCTCTCGGTTGCATATCTTTTGGTAATATTCACGAGTCTCTGTTTCTTTCTTTCCTGTGAGATATACCGCTCATGAGCGAGAGTGCATCCACGGGTGACCTGTGGCTCTTTGGATATGGGTATTCAAGGTTCCTCTGCAGTCCCAGGCATGCCTAATAGCTGTATAGGAGTCTGATCTGGAAACCGCCACCACACTATGGCATGAGCTCGCGTCCATCTTGCTTGGAGTTCGTGATCTAACAGAGCTAGATCTGAGAGTCCCCGGTTACATTGAAGGATATGTTCGGCGATTCTGGCAGGTCCGCAGCTGCAGCATCCTTGCGACTATTCCATCGAGCTGACGACATGACGGCAGGCAAGGTAGACATTCACGACAAGTGCACACTGCTCTCGGTACTTATTCGAACTGCTAGCGAGGACCATCGAGGAACGCCTGAAGCACCTGGACGAGTCGTAACGCTGATTGATCGATCATTATGGGAAACATTGACGGACCACGTGTGTCTCGAACTGCGACGAATCTGGACAACCTGCTGACAATACGAAGTATGCGACGGCTCCACCGACAGTTTGGGGTGCTGCATATCGCATACCTGCGGCAAAGGTTGCTGAAGTGCGCGAGTATCTCGATCTCCGCGAAATCAACGGATATAGCATGAAGTACACGCCCTTCCATGCGGCAGCCAGCTTCGAACGAGAACATACTCTTCCAGGTCCTATCAATTGCCTGATCTACATTGGGTTGCCTGATAATCCGCAATTCCTCGGACCACAGGATCCCCAAGCTCTGGCCGAACACATCGTACACAGTCGAGGCCCGAGCGGTGAGAACAAGGACTATCTGTACCAACTGGATGAGGCGTTGCGCGGTCTGAGTGACGAAAGCGCTGATGAGCACGTGCACGATCTGACCCGACGCTGTCGGGAGATAAGACATTGATAGATCAGAATTCAATCTTTAAAATCACCATGGCTACCAAACCTTGTGAGTCGGCTCAGTAGCATGTCAGTGGGCTGATTGGGCTGTCGGATTCGGTATACAGACCGGCATGCCGACGCCGCCCCCATTCGGTAAGCGCACCTGCCCGACACGCCGTCGGCCTCGAATCCGGCGGCGCTCTATACCACATCGCCGAACGGAGTGGCGTGCTATTGGGTCCCTCTGGCCTCCAGGAGGTCTGTTGACATTGTTTACGTCAGCTTGTTTACCTCTGCGCTGGGTCTATAAGTTCCCTCTCCTCTCCCCTTCTCTTCCTCCTTCCTTTCCCACACTTCTCAGTGAACTTGGTAAGCCAACTCACACTGCGCATCGCAGGACTCTTTCTTGGATACTTTTGCTGACTCTTCTTCCAGCTCTCAGTATTACTAGTAGTAAACCCCAGTTGAGTACCATTCCCAATCCATTGTTTAGAACGTTTTTACAGCCTCACAGCCAGACAAAATGAGGACCGCCTCTGCATCCATTGATGCACGACCAGCAGTGTCGCACAGCCAGGACCCAAGTAAGTACTCTTCCTTTTCCTCTTCCATCTCCTCTTTCCTTCACTCTTTTCTGTCGTCGCTGATGTGCATGTCGCTGCACAATTCGTTGGCCACCTTTCTGATCCATTGTTTTGACATGTAAACAAACACTAACTTTGCCTCTCCAGGACCTGCAGTGACCAGACACTCGACCAGCACGCGTCCGGCAGCTCACCTGAGCACCCGGAGCACCGTGGCAGCAACCACCTTGGCCGACCGCCTCGCCACCCTCGCGGAAAAGACAACGGCCATCCGCATCGGCTCAGCCAAGCCACCCAACGATGCGAAGAAAGAGAACGACAACCCTGCTGGATTCAAGGGCACTGGATAGAAACCAGTAGCCGCACAACAGCCCAGGAAGACGACCACGCCTGCTCTCAAGTCCTCGCCAGAGCACAGGCAGACCTCTCAGCCTCGCCATCTGTCAACGGCTCTCAAGAGGTCAACCACCACCACCCCGCCGGCTCCAAAACCTGCAGCGCTGTCGCCATCAAAGCCTCAGGTCAGAGTCCAGAAAACCAGCCCCGCTTCCTCTGAAGTTTTGCCAGAGCCCAAGCACACTTCTCCGCCTCGAAATCTGTCAACGGCGCAGCAGAAGTCAAACACCACGACAAGGCACACCTCTCCGCCTCGCCATCTGTCTACGGCACAACAGAGGTCATCAGCCACCACCACCACCGAATCGACGCCAACTCTTCGACCGGCGATCAAGCCCTACGAGGCTGTCCTTCTCCCCGGCAGCACCGTACGCAAACAAGGGGTCCGTTGCCAACCCAGCACCCGTCGACACGACAAGACCATTCGATGGGCCGACCACGAGCAAAAGCCCCTGCTCCACGACAAGACCACTCGATGGGCCGACCATGAGCAGAAGCCCTTGCTCCAAGTCAAGGAGGTCGAAACACTGGGACAGTTCTTGCTTGAGGAACGCCAGTTGGACGACCCAGAGGCACACTTTCTCGACACGACACTGGAAGGATCATCGACAGACGACGCACTCCGGCGCAGGTGGTCCCGTCACCTCGACTACATGCAGCAGAGACTACCGCACTGGACGTCAGCCGATGCTGCCAGGTACCTGGAACTTCAAGGGTACTCCGACCTTTTCACTACTGCGCTGGAGGATGAGGACATCTCCGTGTCCTACTAGTGTCGTCGCCACCGACAAGGCCAGCACCACTGGCATCACCACCTACGACCTACGACCTCTTCGCCGACCTTCTCGCCAACCTACTCGCCAACCTACTCTTCGGCCTTCTTCTCTCTTCTCTCTCCAACCTACGACTCAAGCTCTTCTTCGGCCTTCTCGTCAGCACTCTTCTCGACCTACGACCTAAGCACTTCTTCGACCTCTTGGTCATTCTCTTCTTCGACCTACTACCTGGCCTAAGCTTCGACTTCTTCTCCGCCCTCTTCTTGGACCTACGACTCACTCTCTTCTTCGCCCTCTTCCCGGACCTACGACTCGCCCTTTTCTTCGGGCACTTCTTCGACCTACGATTCCGCCAACCCTTCGACGCTTTTTGGTACGTATCCTGTGACCTTCTCTGCTGACCCTCACTTGACCTCGTGTCTCCCCTCTTCCCCCTACTGACCTCAAGCTACTTCACAGGGCCTTGGTGTGAACCTCGGGGTCGCCTGAGTCATGTTCATTACCTTGGTCTAGCGCTTGTGCAGTGACTTCACATCAACGATGGTCTATTCTTCGTCCTCGCAGAGCTACCATCTCTCATGAGCCTGACCAGACCACAATATGACCTCTTCGCCATGCACTCCTTTGATAGCTTATATACTACTGATGTATTACTGAACCTACCCTTCCATACCATTGTGCCTTTGTATTATTGTGACTTCTAATGTGTCTTATATTCTCGTGACTTTATATGTGTCTACCAATTTTAATACTGCTTTGATGGCCTGCTGTCCGTTGACACAGTACCCTCATCCGCCGTAGTGTGTCTCTGTATCGGCGCCGCCATTCTCACATCGGTTTGCACAGCCCATCACGGCGGTATCTAAGGTACCATCACGATTACCACACTGATAGTCGGCTGATGGTCTACACATCAGGCTGACATGAGAGATAGTGCATCATGAGTTGCCTGTCATCATAAAAATTCATTTTGAGACATAGCACTATGTATTGCGATGTATTGCGCCTGTATTTGAGCGTTGAGCCTCAATCAAGTCCGCCAACCCGGGGTGCTCCGCGGGAAATGGGCATCCAACCATTCACCAACAACCCAACAGCAAATATCTGCTCAAAAATCGCCCCTGAAAACTTGCGCATTATTACTCCCCATGGCGGCATGAGGCGTGCAGTATTAGTTGGCAAGCTGTCTGGGCTTGCAGTTGCCCATGCAGCATGCTAAGTATGCGGCCCTTCACCACCCGAATCAGCAGCAGTAGCTCTTTCGTTACCCAGCTGTCAACGAGAACGACATGTCGCGCAGCATGGACCTTGACACAGATAAGATGGTACTCGGATCGCAACCCGCGCGGTCAGGAGGAGCCGAGAGCTGGTACGACGACACCGATACCTGATGAGAACAACCCGTACATGTCCAAATCGCTATTCTATTTTGAGGCAGGCTATGCTCTGTTCGCCAAACGGCCATCGAGACCGTTTCCACCACCTTTCCTTTCGAGACCGTCGGCCAGCTACTCCGATCCGCTGAGTACGCATGATAAGAGCAGAGACAGGAGGCCCAAAGTTAATGGCGAGTTGATAAGAGGTATCACGAATGGAGACGACGCGGTTCTTGTCAGCGATAACCTCATTGCGGCCAACGACGGCGTCGGCGCGTGGGCGCACAAGGAGAGGGGACATGCTGCGTAAGGTGATCTCGTGATTTTGGCAAAGTATCGAAACTGACTATTGCGCAGACTTTGGTCACGGCTGATCTTACACTTCTGGGCACTCGAGGCAGAGAAGGATGCCTATGGCGTGTCTTCCGAACCAGACCCGCGACAGTATCTCCAACGAGCGTTCGAACAAACGAAACAAGCGACTTCGGAGCCCAATTCATGGCTAGGAACGAGCACAGCATGCGGCGCACTCTTACACACCGACCAGCCAGAAACCCAGCCTCATCCGGTGCTATACATCACTCAATTAGGCGACTCGCAGATCCTCGTGGTCAGGCCACGGACCAAAGAGGTGATATTCAAGACAGAAGAACAATGGCATTGGTTCGACTGCCCAAAGCAGCTTGGCACAAATAGTCCCGATGAACCGAACAAAGACGCCATTCTCGACAAAGTCACGATCGAAGAGGATGACATGGTACTCGCCATGTCGGACGGCGTGATCGACAATCTCTGGGAGCACGAGGTGGTCGCGTCCGTTTGCGACAGTCTGCACAAATGGCAGAACGGCAAGATGGACAAGGTTATGGAGGACGACGAGAATAGCACGTATGCTAGTGGCATGCGATTTGTGGCGCGTGAGCTTGTTATTGCTGCACGCAAGATCGCGGAAGATCCGTTTGCGGAGAGCCCTTTCATGGAGAGAGCAATTGAGGAGGGTCTTTCGATCGAAGGAGGAAAATTGGATGATATCAGTGTTGTCGCTGCGGTGTGTAAGAGGAGGCAAGGCAGATGAACAACAGAGATCTGAGATTACATTCATGGTCACCTTCCGCAGCAGAAGGAACTTCCGCGGACGATTCCGATCCGACCACCACCAAGTCCAGAGTTCAAGACGAGGCGGAACGAAGCCGTGAGCGGGCACGATTGCAGGACGACGAAGGGGCCCTAAGCAAATTCGCAGTCGCTAGACGTTTGGAGAAGAAGGCAACGAACAGCACGTTCCTTCCATGGCGGGCGATAGGTACACGAACCTAGAGAGAAGGGTATAGCGGGACACCAACGATGTGTCGAAGAGAGTATCGAAGATCAGCGGCCGAACACTTTGCATGTCCACAACATCAAACGATGGCGCAAGCCTGGTATCTATCATCGTCTCTCACCCCAATTATGCTCTACGCAGGCCTCCTCCGTACAAACTCAGCCAAATCATCCCTCGTAGCCACGCCTAGCACAAACCTCCGGCCCGCATCCGTGACAACCGCAAAGTCCTGCTTCTGCCCGCCCCCGGCGCCCTCAAAGAAAGCCTCGAGCTCTTCCAGCGGCGTCTCCATCGTGATGAGTCTGTACTTTCTGCCCCTGCGCTGAAACTTGGTCATGGCCTTTTCCACCGGATCAGTCTCCTTTACCGCGCCGGATTGTAATAACTCCTTGAGACGCGGGATCGAGAGATAGCCCAGTAGTGCTCTGTCCTCCGTGGAGAGGACGGTGAGGTGGGTGTACTCGCGCTCGAAGGCTGTTATCAAGGCGTGTGAGATTGGTGATGCGGGGGATGTGGATAGTGCTGCTGGTGGGTCGAGATCTTCTACTGTTGCCTGTGTTGTGTCAGCTGTGCGTTGGTTGTGAATGGGTCGCGACCGATGACCCACCCCCCGGTACTTTTTTGCCCATTCCGAGATCTTGTCTTCTGGTCGTGTTGGTTGTTGTTGTTGTTCTGCTGGTGGAGCTGCCATTGAAATGGTCGATCTCTTGGGCTATAGCTGTGTTCGGATTGGTGCGCGGATCTGTTTTCTGCAATTTCAGTACTCAATAGCTAAGCTGCGCCAACTGGTAGTCCATGTCGAGAATGTGATTGCGATTCGAGTCATGGCACCAATGTGGTTGCTGTAAGGTATAGAGCGGGACGTCACTGTCCGTGGTGACCAAAATCCGGGGTGCTGGTCAAACCCGGCGGTTCTTTCCTTCAGTTGTTGGTGTGACTGACAGCTTCACGTTGTCCCACCTTCCCTCCGGAGTAGAGATACTCGATTATCTCCGGGCATTTAAGTACAGTATCCAGAGATCACTTCGAGTCACTTCAAATCGAAAACATTTCACAGCAAGTCTGCTTGACAATTCCTCTCACATCTCATCAATCCATATCTGAACCCTTTGACGGTTCATCACAAGCGCTAGCTCTCGGCGCTGAACCCTATCTCTCACGTATCCACCCTCTAAACCCTCACGATGCCGTCTCTTTTCCCTACCTCGTACGCGCTTCAACGCGCCTTTGAGAAAATTTTGCCTTCCAGAGACAACAAGAATACTTCTACTGCAAACAGCAAACTCGCTCGTCCGGAACTCTACACTGCCTGGAGTGTGGCCGACGATGCAAAGAACAAGGCTGCACAGCTCGGCGATGCCGCCATGAAAGAGCTGAACAAGACCGGCGCCGCCATGCAACCAAAGACTGGCAAGATTGAGCTATACTCTGCTCAATACTACCAAGCTTGCGTTTTCGGTGGTATGATGGCTTGCGTACGTATTTCTTGCCGTCCAAACTATGAAATGCTGACACTTCTAGGGCCTCACCCACTTGGCTGTCACCCCTCTTGATCTCGTCAAATGCCGTAGACAGGTTGACCCAAAGATGTACAAGGGCAACTTCGAAGCCTGGGGCAAGATCAGTCGTGCGGAAGGTCTGCGTGGTATCTACACTGGTGGCTCGCCAACCCTCTTCGGCTACTCTGTCAGTATAATGTCTCGAGTCTCACGAAACGCCCACTGATACTTCCTAGGCCCAAGGTGCTTTCAAGTACGGCGGCTACGAGTGGTTCAAAAAGTTCTATTCTGACCTCGCCGGCACCGAGAACGCGCACAAGTACAAGACCTGGCTCTACCTTTCTGCTTCTGCTTCCGCCGAGTTCTTCGCCGACATTGCGCTGTGTCCATTCGAGGCTGTCAAGGTCCGCATGCAGACGACCGTGCCGCCATTCGCCAAAGGAACGTACGATGGTATTTCCAAGATAGTTGCCGCCGAAGGAACCGCAGGGTGAGTGAAACATCTGACATTGGGTGCTCTTCTGACAATTCCTAGTTTGTACAAGGGTCTGTACCCTCTCTGGGGTCGTCAAATCCCATACACCATGATGAAGTTCGCATCCTTCGAGACCGTCGTCGAGATGATCTATCACCGTCTTCCTGGCAAGAAGAGCGACTACGGTAAGGGCGCTCAGACCGCCGTCTCGTTCAGCGCTGGTTACATCGCCGGTATCCTCTGCGCCATCGTCTCTCACCCTGCCGATGTCATGGTCAGCAAGCTCAATGCCAATCGTCAAGCCGGAGAAGCTGTCGGTGCTGCCATGAACCGCATCTACAAGGACATTGGCTTTGGTGGTCTCTGGAATGGTCTTCCAGTCCGTATCGTCATGATCGGTACCCTCACTGGGCTCCAGTGGATGATCTACGATTCCTACAAGATCTACGTGGGCGTATGTTGGCTCCTTTCGCCTATTGAAGTCCGAGAGCTGACGACTGATATAGTTCCCTACCACTGGCGGTGCTGCTCCTGCAGAGAAGCCAAAGTTGTCTACCTAGACAAGACCGAGCTCATTGAGCAGAAAGCTGGAGGACGTCGGATTTGGGAGTGAATTCTGCAGAGCATGCCTATACTGTACCCTGATACCCTACGTAAATGACATCGAAGGTGGACTTCGAAAGTGAGCCTCGTGCCAAAACTCTTGCCAACTGATAAAATGGTAGAAATCTTTTCTCGTAAAGGTGCCATGTAACAAATTGGCTCGGCGCGTCTCTTATCTCCAGGCGTTCTTTTTCCTCGGATCTCCCCCCTTGTCCTCTCGTCTTCTTGTCCTCTTGCGTCATTTTGTGCTCTCCGACCAGATTTCGTGTCGCATGCAACATTCGATCACATTTTGCAACGACAAATAGATACACCGTATCTATCTAGCCAAGAATCCAAGAGGTTGGAGCTTGTTCCATGATGTCTACTCTGTCCTACCAGATGCGTGGAAATCGCGCATGCAACTCCGATGCGTGCGCGAACTGATCCAATTGACGTCAGCGCATCCTAACAATAATAAAACGCGAGCGATTACATGTAACCAGGTGCTGTAACAAAAAGAACCCGACACCGCCAATTCGTTACATGTGAAAAGGATCCAGTCGCATGGCTGATTGAGCCGATATCTATGCTTATCTGACCCTGTTCCTGCATTGATACAATTTGTCCTCGTCACTCTCCAACGACCAATTTCTGTGATTGCGATAATTGACACACGAACCACACGCATCTCCTCTACCACTGCTTCATACAACCACCTCATCACCACAATGACGGACCATACCATCCACTCCACCGGCCGCGGCGGCGCAGGTAACATCGGCCACGACGATCGCGAGTGAGTCCCCGAACCGCACCACCTTGAAACCCGACCTGACACCCACCTCTCCCACCTTCCCGCAGTGCCTCACCCGATTCCTCACACGACTGACACGCGCAGATACACCGACGGCAGCATCACGCGCGAAGGGATCTACGGCGCCTCGTCGGAGCCCGAATACAGCTCCGGCCGCGGCGGCGCCGGCAACATCGTGAACAGCCCACGCAGCGGCACGCCGGCCAACACCGCCGACCCCTCCTCGACCGATCCCTCACGACCGTCGCTCGGAAACTCCAACATGCGCTCCGAGGACATCATCCCTGAGACCGCGATGCGCGCGCCGGGTCCGCAGTATGATAACTTCCACACCGGAAGAGGAGGCGGAGGCAATGTTTACAAGGAGAAGTATGGGGGCCATTCGGGGCCGCAGGATGGCGAGGGTGAGGGCGCGTTGGGCAGGATTAAGGAGAAGGTTGAGGGGTTGTTTGGGAAGAAATAGGATCTACTTTTACTTTCGATGGAGAGAGGAGGACACTTTGATGGATAAGTGTAGGATGGTGGTAATCGGGGACGATTTAGATACCCTTGGTGGATATGATATATAGTGAGTACGAACACGAGATTTTGATTTCAGACTTCTATGCGAGTTGAGCTTGTCGGCGAAGGTATCTATTTCCTATGCGTCTATCGTCTGGCCATCGCAGGGGGTATCATGTATATCTACTCATTCCCAGCTTCGCCGGCGCGACTCTTCAGCTTCGTCCACCCGCTGCTGGACTTTCCTTTCCCCTCTTCTCTGATGGATTCATCCGGGTCGCCGATGGCCGTCATGAAGCTGACGCCCATCCTGCTTTCCATCGCCCGTCGATCGCTGCCTACTATCACTGCTTGCTCATCGTCTTGGTCGTCGTTCCATTCGCGCTCGTCCAGAAGCTCCCATTCCGCGCCCGACATCTCGGTCAGAAGGTGCGACTTCAGCCGGTCGCTGATGCTGGCTAGTGGTGGGAGACTGGATGCGCGCATGTGGTCGGCTATGGTAGGGTTCGAAAGACTTTTGTAGCTCGTCGCGTGCGAATACTCCCCAAAGCGAGGCGCTGAGGGCTCTTTGTTGGTGCCATTCTTGTCTCTGGTCTCGTCGTCGATCATGAAGAGCTGCCAGAGGTTCTTGCCGATGCTGCAGACGTCCTCCCAGGAGTCGATCTCTGTCATGCCTTGCGTCTTGCACAACCAGGCTACGTTCCACGCTAGCAGCGTCGCTCCCTCGATGAAAAGATTGTAGGTCGCGGGATCCTCCTTCGCAAGCAGCGGCAAGGGTTTCTCTAGATGAAGAGGTCGGAGTTTCGGCCGTGCGGATCGACCAGTCAGTATGCGCGACGATGCGATGCCTCCGATCGTGCTTTGTGACATGTTGGTCGATGTCCCGTCCATGGTCTGATATGAGGACTGTAATGAAAGCATTGCGGGATAGGCCATCCCTGCCTGCTGACAGACGATTTCCGAAGGAGGGCGAATCGATAGATAGTGGCAACAAGTCATGAGAAGACGACTGATGTTGGTGAAGGTAGCGCTCACATAGTCGGGACGAGCCATATTAAGCTCATGCAGATTCGGAATGTGAATGCCACCGATGGTATAGTCCTCTCTGTATTTGCCGTCTGTTGTCTGCCGCTTCCGAAGAGACAGGCCGGCTATACGCGCCGTCTCTCGGCACAATTGCACGCGGCCTTGCATTGTCCTATTGTTGACCTTGCCCAGTTTGTGATGTAGCCGTTTGAGATCCGACTGCAGAGGTTCCACCAGTTGAGGCTCTCGACTCTTGAGGTCAGATGCTGCCTTTCGTATCTCAGAGCGTCGCTGTCGATGGGCTTGCCGACGCCTTTCGTTATCTGCCTTTGCATCTCTAATCTGTTCCCTCAACAGCACCTGTTGCTCTTTGATCTGCTCGATCCTCTGATCGATAGTAGCAGTCTGCGTTTTCCAGCGGGAGGTTTGTAGCTTCTTGGAACTTTCGGCCAGATCGACACTCTGAGCATCCGGTGACCGTGGTGCGATATCAGAGACAGAAGCCCCCTGTATAACCGTATCGATGCGTTTATGTAGCTGCTCTTTCTCGAGCAGTCCTTGAACTTGTTGTATTCGAGATTCGTAGATGGCGGTCCTGGCGCATGATGGACAGACTGGCTGCTGTTTCTGTCCAAGCTCATGCGAACAAATACCACACTCCATCTTGTCGATCCGCAGACTCAAGGCGGTTTCCTACCCTTACTACGTGAAGTCCTACACCTGATAAAACAGAGCATGTTGAAAGGTAAACTCAGGCGGACGACTCCCGCGTGTGCTGTTATCGATAAATGTTATTAAAGTGCGTGAATACATGCGATTCCTCAGTCATGACCGAAACATGTCTCGTACTTGCAGAAAACCGGCACGTGAGAAGGCCGAGGTGATGGATGCCTAGGGTGGTTGCCGTTCTGGGATAGATTGGATGACATCAGGTCACATGCTCGCGCGGCAGGCGCTCAAATCTACAACGCGTCTTCCTTCTTCATATATGGCGACTTCATTTCAATTTAGGATTTTTACATCCAACAAATCCCATGGAGCGCGACCAGTCTTTGTCACCGTCGACTCAGACGATATCAGCTGGCTCCAGACACCTCAGCATATCACCAATTGACGTTGATGATCCAGAAATGATGGACTTTGGCGACGTTCCGGATGTGTCTACTGGACACAAGCGAACACACAGTGAGATGGTTGTGCCAGAAAACGCTACTAAAATGCCACCCACCCCAGAGACACCTGAGAATTCAAACCAACTCAGTCGCACTCGATTACAAGAGAGCGAGAAGCCAGCTTCTAAAACTTCCGTCATGGGTCCTCCTGCTTTGAAACACCAGAAATCTTTCGATCAGAATGGTCTGCCTACCTCAGCTCAGAGGGAGGCTGAGACACCCGATGGTTCTCCACTACCACGATCGACCAAGGCGAAGAAAGCCACGCAGAAGAAACGCGAGTCTGCTGTCAAGCTGGCCAAGGAGCATGGAAATCGCCATGATGGCGACCAATCTGGGAGTAACGGTACGAGCGATCGTCAAAGGGAGCCACGAGCAGCCGTCGCAGATGACGGTGCTGAGGAACAGCACGACTCCGAAGCAACCGAGGACCAGGACGAGTATGTCGAGGGCGACGAAGAGGATGACGAGGGTGAAGTCGAGGACGAAGACGAAGGACATGGAGATTCACCAGAAGTTCCAATCGAGCCTTTCGACTGGAACGCTATCGAGAAACGCTTAGGTACCGCACTTGTGGCCAAGAAGCTGGAAGAGCAGAGACTGTGGGAGGAATACTCTCTGCTCATCAATGTGAGCTTCGATATTATCTCATGAAGTCATAAAGCTAACATAGACAGTACTACAGCGTTTGGTGCGGAGGCAGCACCAAGCATGAAACTGATCGAGCTCTAAAGCGTCACAAGACGCAGCAGTACTACGTGCAAAAACGCGAAGACGAATTGGAGGAATGCCGGCAGCACTGTAAGACTACCTCTGTTTCTGAGAGTGATGGTCGCTTACTGACGCTAGATCAGACCAAAAAGTCACGGCCGCCTTTCAAGCAGCGCTATCCATGCTTAACTAATATTGATTGGCAACACGGACGACGCCACTCCACGGTTCAGCAGGCGGTGGCACGGGTCAGTGGTTTCATGCACACGTTGCCAGAGATTGCCTGCTCCTTGATGTGATGCGACGAGGAGTGATCTTGGGCGGCATCTTACGACATGACACGGATACATGACACGATTAAGCAATACGACACGATACGAAGGATCGGAATCATGACATGATATGAACACTATATTAGCAGCATCGATACCCAGCATAGGCGGCGACGTTCACAGACTTTCACAAATACAAAAGACCATTTCTTTGTACTTTACAATTTCTAGATTTCACACACTATCTAAGAGCGAGGTGATGTATATATCGACCGACGCCGTCAAAATGCGGATCGAATCGTGCAATGGTATCAAGACATTTTCATCTACAACAGGGGGTTCTGCCTGTACTCGGGCACGTCCCCGTTGGCGTCGGCCTTGCCCTTCTTGGCCTCGGTGTCGTCAATGGCGGTTTCGCCATCGGGAGTCTCTTGCTCGGCGAGGAACTTCTCCGCCTCGAGAGCTGCGATACAGCCGGTTCCTGCACGGTGTTAGCATCGGATCCAATCTCCTGTCGAGTTGTGGTTGTGGCACGTACCTGCGCTGGTGATCGCTTGTCTGTATTTCTTGTCCTGAACGTCGCCGGCGGCAAAGACACCCTCGACGTTGGTGTGTGAGTTTCCTGGCTGGGTGATCAAGTAGCCGTCCTCGTCCATGTCGAGCTGGCCCTTGAACAGCGCGGTAGCAGGGTCGTGACCGACTGCGTAAAAGAGTCCATTGGCCTTTATCTCTTTCTCCTCGCCGGTCTTGGCGTTCTTGGTTTTCAGTCCCGTCATCAGACCCCGTGGCTTGTCCTCGCCGGTGATTTCGCTCGCGGATGTGTTGTACAAGATCTCGACCTTGGGGTTTGTGGTGAGGCGTGTCGCGTTGGCCTTGCTGGCGCGCAGCTTGTCCTTCCTGACCAGGACTGTGACCTTGGATGCCTTCTTCGTCAGGTAGATGGCCTCTTCGACTGCAGAGTCGCCGCCGCCGATGACGACTAGTGGCTTCTCGCGGAAAATCGGTAGCGAGCCGTCGCAGACTGCGCATGCGCTGACTCCGTTGCCCCAGTACTGCTCTTCTCCCTTGAGATCCAGTCGCCTCGCCTTTGCGCCGGTTGCGATGATGATGGCGTCGGCGGTGTGGGTTTCCTCCTCTAGTGTGTCGTCGTCGCCCATTGGGTGCAACCAGAACTTGAAGGGTCTTGAGGAGAAGTCGACCTTGCCTACTGTCTGTGAAACGATCTCGGCTCCGCAGTACTCGGATTGTGCGCGCATGTTGTCCTTGGGGTAGGTCAGCGATTATCTTCAGTCTCTGACAAACGTCCAATGTCCACCCACCATCAATGTAGCTCCCTGAATCATCTTGAACCCTGGGTAGTTCTCCACCTCATCGGTCGTTGTCAATTGTCCACCTGCTGCGATTCCCAGGGCAAGGAAACCCTCGTAAAGGACAGGCTTGAGCTCGGCACGTGCTGCATAAATGGCGGCGGTGTGGCCAGCGGGACCAGAGCCGATGATGACCAGCTTCGAATGCATGTTTCGCTTCTGTGACGAGGCGAACGAGAGATCAGGCACGAGAGAGAAGCCGAAAGTATTTGGACTCGAACTCGGTTTAGAGAATGCGGCGGCTGCTGCTAATGGGAGGGCGAGAGAGGTACGAAGGGGAAGATTGCCTGCACGGCGAAACGCTGATCCAAACAGTTTGGCGGATATGTTGGTGATATTAGAGGTAGGATTGTTAGTGGTGGAGGTGGTGGTGTGAATAATATGAGGAAGGGTCAAGGCCGAAATGTTTCTAGAATCAACAGTCGAATCCGAGAAAGTTGCGAAGTGCTTTATCAGCAGAGCCTCCGCCGGGTCTGCTTTGAAATTAAATCACGAACGAACGGACAATGATGATGATGCTTCTTAATTCATGAATGTCGGAACCAGTACGGCCTTAGGGTCTTCCAGGGTCGCTATCCGAACCACGAACTTTTTTTCAATGCTGGGCGATTGCAAGATCGGCTTCTCTTGGGTCTGGACTCTGTAGGCATTTTTACTTTGTGAATCGATCGTCATTGCCCATGCCAAGCTACACGCACTGTAAACCATCCATAGGAACGGAAGGTAAACCGAACAACGACCGCTGATAAGGTCACATAGGACACACCAACTGAGCCACTTTTTCACGTAGCCTGGTAAAGAGTTCACAGAACGAACGTGGCTGTTTGTGGCGGAACAATGAATGGATTAGCATTATCATGGTTTAATCCTCCTCGAGTCCGTCTTCGTCACCCCTTTTCCTGAGCTTCTCCACGCTGTATAACATGGCATCTAATGATTTGCGATCCAATACCGGAACGTTGACAGCATTGGCTTCCTTCAGGAAATCGTCGCTCAGTTCTGGTCGAGTCCCACCGTTGATGGCGCCGTGTCCGTCTCTACTCCACCTTCTGTATTCAGATCGAAGCCGAGGCTCGTCCTGGAGATGAACATTAGCTTGATGAACCACACATTGATCCTTTGTAGTCACCTCTTTCATGTTGGTATCTAGTGAAATGACGAGCTCGCCCTTGAGCGTCGACGCAACATCCATTACAGGAGCACCCATAGATACTGTCGTATAGTCGGGCTGAGGATCTTTGAGGTCGTTCACATCGATATGGTAGAGCGTATCCGATCCTGCAAAAGTGACATACACCATCATCCGGTCGTGCCCTTGTGGACCTTCGGGTACGACCCAGAGCCCCGATACTGCGACATTGCCGCCTTCTTCTTCTCGCAGGCGATGTTTGGCGACGAGCTCTCCCGTGGTCCAGTCCCAAACGCCTAACCAGTCATCGCCGCCACCGCTGACTAAGAGATTAGAGTTTGGCACAACGCGAATGAAGCTGATGAATTCGGTATGACCCATGCAGAATCGCTCAATTATATGCGCTTGTGGTGGGCCTCTCGAGACCCGGATATGCTCGTCCCTGTCCGACGTAATGATGTGATGCCGTGCTTTGCCGTCGATTTCCATGGTACCGATTTGCATATCTGTGAGCATCGAAACATGACCGAGAAGGAGCTGGTGTTCAAATTGGAGTGGTTCCTTAGCATTGCTGGCTTGCCCCCGGCGTTTAATCTGCTCCTCCAAGGCTTTCCGGTTGCGCTGTGTATGAACTGTCAGGTCTGTAGCCGCGGGATTGTAGGTCCGCTCAGGTGTCGCCTTCTCTGTCCCTTCGGCAGCAGGAGCGTACTCTCCAGGTATGAGCGGCAAAGAGTAGACATCTCCGAACTTGTCGCCACACAATATCGTCTTGTTGTCGGGCATGACCAGGATTCCGCATGGTCTCTTTGGCATGCATCTGTGCCATCGTCAGCTTCTCTGGGACCAGCACCGTGCAAAACGGAGCACACACCTTTGGCTCAGCTCTGTCAACTTGCCCTCGTCACTGATCTCCAGTACTCTAATACATTTGTCTTCTCCCGTCACCGCTACTAAATGAGTTTGCGAAGGCGATAAAGTAAGCTTGATTACGATGGGAGCTTTTGATGAGGTTTGATCTAGCTTGCGCTTCTTGGAGAGTTGACTTCCATCTTCACTATTGCCATTTTGTGCCTGCCAGGTGGAATGAGTATTATAAGATATGATTACGGCCGGATACGTGACTGACTGGAGGCTGTGTCTCTTCGCTGGACCACTTTGACACTATCGAGCCATCGTCGAGGTTTACAGCGAATATGTTGGGTCCACATGCACCGAGAAGCAGATTCTTTGGTCCATTTGCCGAGTCCTCTGATTTTATACAAATGGCCTGGTAAGGGTGCTGTCCAGTCGCCATCTCGAGTATTTCTGGACTGGAAGTGAAAAGACGGACCAGTAGAGAGGAAAGATCCTGCACGTTCCAGTAATGCCCAGTCAATAACCTCAACTATAACGCCAATGCCAATGATTCTCGGAGCGATGCTACTTCGACGACCCTCAATGCACACAATTCTGTGCCAAGACATTGATATGCGCCGGTGAAACTTCGGATCAAGCGTCCCACGCCGAACACAAGAAATCCCGACTGCATTCGAAGAACACGATCGGAAATTCAAGCCTCTCCAAAACAGACAATTAATATCACAATTCTTGCCTAAAAAATCCCTATTCTCGTCAACGACAGCAGACATGGGGGGCAAGACCGGAAACAAAGCTGGCTACTTCGACAAGTTGAAGGACCTCCTCGAGGAGTACAAGTCCATCTTCATCGTCACCGTCGACAATGTCTCGTCTCAGCAGATGCACGAGATCCGTCAATCCCTCCGCGGTGAGGGTGTTGTCCTGATGGGAAAGAACACCATGGTCCGCCGTGCCCTCAAGGGTTTCATCTCCGACTTCCCCGAGTACGAGCGCCTTCTTCCTCACGTCAAGGGTCAGTAAGAGTCGCAAGAGAGGAATAAACCAGGGTACTAACAACTACAAGGCAACGTCGGTTTCATCTTCACCAACGCCGACCTCAAGGCCACCCGTGAGAAGATTCTCGCCAACCGTGTCGCTGCTCCAGCCCGTGCTGGTGCCGTCGCTCCAGGCGATGTCTACATTCCAGCTGGAAACACCGGTATGGAACCAGGAAAGACCTCTTTCTTCCAGGCTCTCGGTGTCCCAACCAAGATCGCCCGTGGTACCATTGAAATTACCGCCGACGTCAAGGTCTGTGAGGCTGGCGCTCGTGTCGGTCCATCCGAGGCCACTCTTCTCAACATGTTGAACATCTCTCCCTTCACCTACGGTATGAGCATTGCTCAGATCTACGACCAGGGTCAGACTTTCGCATCTGATGTTTTGGACATTGAGGAGAGCCAGCTCTTCAAGGCCTTCACCTCTTGCATCAACACTATCGCCACCATCTCCTTGGCCGTCAACTTCCCAACCCTCCCATCGGTTATGCACTCTGTTGTCAACTCGTACAAGAAGGTCATTTCCGCCGCCATCCCAATCGACTACGAGTGGGAGGCCATCCACGAGCTCAAGGACCGCATCGCCAACCCAGACGCTTACGCCTCCGCCGCTCCAGCCGCTGCTGCTGCTTCTTCCAGCGAGGCTGCCCCAGAGGCCGCCAAGGAGGAGGAGAAGAAGGAGGAAGAGGAGGAGGAGGACGACGACATGGGTTTCGGTTTGTTCGACTAAGCGCTTACGTATTAGCGCTGGCATACCAATCAAAACACATTGAAAACGTTCAATCGACGCCGAATTTGTCTGTGTACGTGGGTTTGTGACCTGTCTGCAATGGCAATCATCTCACACAAAAATGGTACGTTTCTTCTCCTCTCTTTTTCCCCTTTAAATGATTATACATTTTTAACCCTGATCTTCAATGAAGAATAAAACTAAGCAACAACACTCTAATTTTTTCATGACTATATTGTCTATATCCTTACTGTTCTATGATCTCTTTCTGAGCATTAGCTAACGAGAATGAACAGACATTGACGCGCCAAAGTAATGCCTCCTGCTTGCAACGAGGCCACGACGTGAAACGACATGATCGACACCTGAAGTGACCCACGCGACCACCTATGCAGTGACCCAAGCCATGCGTTCTATCGTGCCATGTCCCAGTAATGGTTCATCTCACCTTTTCCAAATCCACCCTCAACCAGTAGTCGATATAAGCCACCTCCCCTCCCAGACCCTTGCAAACAGCATTACTCTCCCGATTATACGTCGCGACATCCGCAGAAGCCCACCTCTCACCCCCATCCGTGCCCGTAAAGACCCCCAGCTCCCTCTCCCAAAGCCTCACAGCAACCGCCCTCGCCACGCCTCGGCCTCTATACCGCTCCTCGACATGCAACGCACTAAGACTCCCATCAACGCCCAAAAAAGCCCACGCGACCGGCGCCCGCGCCATCCCATCTGCCTCGATGCAATCGTAGACCGCGACCCTAGGCAGCCTCCTCAGCGTGCGGTCCTGCCGCGGGATCAACGTGCGGCTCCTCACGAGTCCGAAATCCCGCTCGCGCAACTCACCGAACACCAATCCCTCGTGTAGCGGGAAGCGGTCGCTGGAGATGGTGGCCGCGCTGCTGTGCAGAGCGAATACCCAGCGGTGGTACGCTTCCGGCAGGCCGTCCTTTTCGACCGTGGCGGTGGCGGGGGATAGCACGCCCGCGTCGCGGATCAGCCGCGCGGTGGTGTCGTGGACCGCGCCGAGGAGGACGAGGCGTGGACTCGCGAGGTGGGATGTGTAGATATTATCCTCGTGCTGGGTCTGGGCTTCATTCTGGGATTCCGAGTGCGGCGGCGGTGGTGTAGGCAATCCCGCGATCGCAGCGAGTAGATCCGCCACGAGCGCGTGACATTCCCCGTCGTGCGCGATGTCGTCGTAGGTTGTTGTGTTGTTTTCCCAGGAGCTGGACTGGAAGACTTCTGTCTCTGGCCGGCGGGAGCGGTCGACGAAGGCGATTGTCCATTTCGCTCCTGTGTCTGACGCATATGAGAGGGCGTCGCCTGCTGAGAAATCGACTGTGCTTAGGAGTTGTGCCGAGGGAGAGAAGTTCCCGAATTGCAGGCGGCGGTAGAGCGAGAGAGTGTGTGGCAGATGCGGTGAGAGGAAGGCCAGGACGCTTGATACTGTGTCCGGCGTGAGCGAGTAGTGGTGGATTTCGGGCATTGGATTCTCTTTGCTGTATATATACTAGACCAGAGGTACCATGGGTATATACCTATGTATTATGTATATATAGACTCTCCCATGGTATGAATCACTGTGGGCGTTCACGCACGCTAGAGTGAAATAGGAAGGTTTGTTTGGAAAAGGTATCATGAGCATTAGACGGGACGAACTACTGATGCAGAAAGACAACGACCTTTTATCAATTGCGACCGCCCACGCTGTATTGTATTCAGTCTACGCCTGACGCCGCGAACTGCAGATGTGCCATGGCACGCCATGCTCCTCATGAATTGACGATCTATACCACGCTCCGGAATGAGTTCTGATTCATGATTCGAGCCGGACTGGACTCTGCATCATTCATATATCGACTTCAATTGTTCGTTGTCACCGTCTATTGACCTGCGCACTGCACTCTCTCACCGCCCTGGCCGCCCATCTCCTCGTCCTCATCCTCGCCGTATGCAGCTCGTTGCGCGCGGTCTCCCTCTCTTTGTGCATCGACGTCCTCGAGAACAAAGTCCTCGGTCACGGCGTCTGGTGGTGGAGTGTGTTGTGGCATGCGTGGGGGAAGAACGCTCTCAAGGGCGGCCTTTTGCTCGTCGGTCATGGAGGCGCCTTCGGGACCCAGACGGTCGGGGAACTTGACGTCGAATTGTACGTAGAGGTTACCAAAGTCGTGGTGACGGTAGCTTGGCATACCTTGGCCACGGATGACCTTGATCTCGCCTGTAGAATGTTAGTGTGTGCTGTGAATGTAGGGCTTTGATTCCGACATACCTGGAGCAATAACCTCACCCGGTGTGATCTCTACTGTCAACCACCTGTCGTCAAGGTGCTCAACGTAAATCGCACCACCAGCCAAAGCGGTCAGAAGATCAACCTCGGCGCGGTAGAAAAGGTCGTCGCCCTTCCTCTGGAAACGGGCGTGTGGCTTCTGCTCAATCTCAAAGACAACATCACCAGGCTCAACGCCAGGCATCTGGTCACCCTCGCCTCTGAATTCGACCTTCTTTCCGCTCTGAACACCCTTGTCGACGTGAACGTGAAGCACCTTGCGCTCAACAACCGTCTTCTTTCCCGAGCAAGCCTTGCAACGGTCCTTGTCCTTGATCTGTTCGCCCTCTCCATTACAGTCCGGGCAGACGGTCTGGAATCTTTGAATCATCGGACCCATCTGGCGCATCATGGTCTTGACACCCTGACCACCGCAACCAGCACAAGTCTTCATGGCTCCCTCTTTACCTCCGCGACCCTCGCACTTGGAGCAAATGACGGACTTTTGCAGGGCGAGCTTCGAGACCTTTCCGCGGTAGATGTCCTCGAGCGAGACCTTGTGAACGTGGTTGATCGTGCGGGCCTTCTTTGGTCCCTGCTCTCTCATTCCACCACCGCCGAACATGCCACCGAATCCACCGCCACCACCACCGCCAAAGAACTGTGCAAAGAGGTCTTCAGCGCCCATTCCACCTCCACCACCGCCGCCCTGCTCGAGACCCTCCTTTCCATATTGGTCGTAGAGTCCGCGTTTCTGACCGTCTGAGAGGATTTCGTATGCTTCGGAGAGTTCTTTAAACTTTTCGGCGGCGTCTGGGTTGTGCGCGTTCTTGTCTGGATGTTATTAGGATCAGGCTTTGTCTGGGCCGCGATTTTCAGGACGTACCAGGGTGGTGCTTCAGCGCTCCCTTTCGGTAAGCACTCTTGAGCTGTGCATCGCTGGCGTCTGGCGCGACGCCGAGAATGTCGTAGAGTCCAGTCTCCTTGACCATGATGATAAATGAAGTGGGGTTGTTGTGGGTTTGCTGACAGTCCAAGTAGGTAGTATTATGGGTGAAGAGCGAAGGACTTTTGTGAGTAGGTTACTGCGTAGATGCGCAGAGTGAAGTGACAAAGTGGTTATCTGTGAAGGGTAGTGTCAGAAAGCGTCGTACGGATTAGAAAGCGGTAGAAATCCAGGCAGCTGGCAGCGGCGAGCAAGAATTGTCCAGGAAGCGCACCGCACCCACCCTTTGCGGGGCACCAAAGGACGTTGAGGTATGTCCGAAACCAGAAAAAGAGTACTCACCAGGCAAAAGTATTGGAATAGAAGATATTTCACACGAGGTTTGCAAAGAAGAAGTGAGGGGCACCCAGATTGTTTGGTATCTTTCGGTCTATCAGAACGTTCGGGTTAGAGATCGGGCCAGAAACCGTGTTGGGGATTATTTCACACTACTTTGGGGGTACGAAATCAGGGATAAGGTAGAGCTCCATTGATATTTTTTTGGAGACTGCACGCCTTACAGATGCCGCACCGGCGATTGGTCCTCAGCACTGAACGCTTCACCGGGGTAAGCTCGGCTTCCATGTGCTTCCATCGTCTTCTACACTGCTTACCACCAGATGTCAGGTGAGACCATGTGTCGTGCATACTGCAGGATGCGAAGAGCTGTCAATACAGAGCGAAAGTCGTCAATTTTTGTAGACATGATATGATCAGGGTAAAGTACAGGTAATGGAACATGTTGAATACTACCTTAGGCATTTCATCTTGAGCCTCATATCGCTCTACCAACGGCAGCTAGGCTGATCCCGCTGTTTAACCCTTTCTGGCGTATGAAAGCTGCATGTTCCCAAAATATCCATGTATCAGCCGCATATCAATTCTGAATAATGGTCCTCAAATATCATCACGAAATGGAGAAAGACATAGGCTTCCAAGCTGCGTTGGAGGAGGCTAAGAAGGGCGCCTCTCAAGATGGTGTTCCGATCGGAGCTTGTTTGGTCTCGGCAGATGGCAAGATCCTTGGTCGGGGACACAACATGCGTATCCAGAGGAGCAGTCCTACTATTCATGTACGCGATGCATTGGCTTAATTAATTTCTCAATCTATGATCGTGGCTGATGGTTGTCCAGGCGGAGATCGCAGCACTCGAAGATGCAGGAAGATTGCCTGCCTCGGCCTACAAAGGTGCAACCATGTACACAACACTGTCCCCATGTGACATGTGCACAGGCGCGTGCATTCTGTACAAGGTCAAGCGAGTAGTCCTCGGCGAGAACAACACATTCGTTGGCGGAGAGGACTATCTCAGACAGAGGGGTATCGAGGTTGTCAATGTTAAGAGTGCCGAATGCGAGGCTCTGATGAAGGACTTCATCAAGAAGCATCCCGAAGATTGGTATCTAAATTTTCCGCCGTCCTGCATCTACTGATCTGACCCAGCTGACATCCTTCCAGGTATGAAGACATTGGTGAGGGAGATAAAGCATGAGTCGGCAGCCTGGCGACCCCGATCTCCATCACCAGTCGCTCAGCAGCGTCGTGATTCGTTGATGCATTTGTTGCTCTGCCGCCGCATTGCCATCTTTGCCTTCGGGTTGACGGTAGGCACCTAGAGCATCATTCGCAACGAGCTTGAAGGTATATCATGGTGGAGTCATCTACCTGTTTGTTCGTGGATCTGCTCGAAGAAGTACTTGAGATCATCCGGGTTCACGAAAGGTGTGATGCCTGGCATGTGTTAGAGATCTGTATTGTAAGACCTGGAAACATTGTAGACTCACCGTGTCCGAGATTTGCAATCCAACCTTGCTTTCCACCTCCAAAGCCCTCAACCATCTCCTTGACCACCTTCTTGATAGAGTCCTTGCTACCATAAAGTACACCTGGGTCTGCATTGCCCTGGAGCACTTTGCCCTTCTTCTGGGCTACCGCGTAGGCTTGTGCAGGATCGTGCAACCAATCAAGTCCAATCACGTTGTATGATGTGTCGCAGAGATCGTCCAGAGCGTACCATGCTCCCTTTGCAAACACAACCATTGGAACGACCTCTTGCTTGAGCTCCTTCAGCCTTGGTGGCAGGTGGTCGGCAATGTAGGTGAGATAAGGCAGCGAGAACTCCTTGAAACACGCCGGGGAGAGCTCACCAGCCCAGCTGTCAAACACTTGGATGATTTGTGCTCCTGCAATAACCTGTTGCGCGAGGTATTCGACACAGACTTCCGCAATCTTCTGCAACAGCGCCTTGCTCTCTTCAGGGTACTTGAACACCCACGTCTTTACTTGCTTGAACATCTTGCTTCCTCCGCCCTCGACCATATAGCTGAGTAATGTCCATGGTGCTCCACAGAAGCCATACAGTGGTACACGTCCATTCAGCTTATGCCTCGTCATGGTGATGGCCTTGTAGACGTAGTCTAAGCTCTCAACAACATCGACTTTGCGCTCCATGACCTCCTTGTACTGCTTGTCCTCGGGCGTCATGAGCGGATCTGGAAAGTGTGGACCCTTCTTGTCTACCATGATGACCTCCATGCCCATCGCTTGTGGAATGACCAGGATATCGGAGAAGATGATTGCTCCGTCGATGAGTCCAGCAAAGCGATCGATTGGCTGCAAAGTGAGCGTTGATGCGATTTCAGGGCTGCGGCAGCACTCGAAGAAGTCGTGATTTCCCTTGGCCTCGTGGTATTCTGGAAGATAGCGACCAGCTTGTCGCATCACCCACATTGGTGGTCGCTCGACCTTTTCACCTGAGACATGTTAGCTTTCCAGGTCCCCTCCCTACTATTTGCTGGTCGTGTACCTCGGGCGGTCCTGAGAAGGAGATCATTCTTGAGTGGGGGAAACTTGGTAGCCATGTCGAGGGTATTATCTCCTGTCACTTGGGGTGTATATATCGACTTGTTGGCAAATTGCTCCTGATATCCCAGTTGTTAATTGTGCGTGCAACAGGACAACTATGTAAGAGCGATAGGGTTTAAGTTATACCTGACGTCGCCAGACATTCTGCATTTCCTCGACCGCGGTCCATCAAAATCCGGGGATCATCGACGTCAAGCTCTTTGTTCCTTTGCCAAGCATGGTGCCTGTATCAGAAACAATATGTCACTTCACCTCAAGTTTGCACCTTTCACGTACCACATTGCGTCCAACGGCATAGATACTCAGTGAGGTAGGCTTCAGGTTGATGTAGGTCATGTACCATACAAAGCGATGAATTGTTTTGCAGCTCGCGTCGTTCGAAGGTCGACGTCGACAACGACAGTGACTTGCCGACGATCACCGACGCAGAGTCTGTCCAGACATCACTGGCTGCCATTGACATATTCTTCTCCTTCACAATGTCGTGGCGCCAAAACCAAATCCACGGTCAAGGTCAGAGATCTTCCTCAGGGTGGTTTACCACCTCTGCCGGAGCATGAGAAAGACGACGAACCCGTTCAAGCCTATCCGCCTGTCATTCAGCAACACCTCAACAATGTGAAGAAGTTCTCAGATTGCGTTGTTCTAACTCGTGTCGGCAACTTCTACGAGCTGTATGCGGAACAAGCCGACGAATATGGCCCTCTCATGAACCTCAAGGTCGCCAAGAGAAAGACGGCACTCGGTCCAGTGTCCATGTCAGGCTTTCAGTATGTCTACCTGGATCGCTATCTCAAGCTTCTAGTACAGGACCTCAACAAGCAGGTCGCCATCAGCGACGAGATACGCAACACTGCCTCTGAGTCGTCCAAATCTGGAGGACTGTTGTATGATCGAAAAGTCACCCGAGTCATTACTGCTGGAACATTGATCGACGAGAACTTCATGGACCCTTATGAAAACAACTTCCTCCTGAGTATCCACTCGGAGATCCAGGACAATGTCGAGCCGTCCAAGGCTTCTGCTCTGAACGGCACGGCCAGCAACAACCAGCCAATCGGATTGAGCTGGGTCGATCTCTCTAGTGGCGACTTCTTCCTCCAGCAAACAGACATGAGCTCTTTGAGCGCCATACTAGCTCGAATTGGCCCAAGAGAGATCGTCTTAGACACGGCATTGGAAGTTCTTGAGGGCGGCCCTCTCCAGGCTTTACTAGCAAGTGGTCAACACATGCTGGCGTACCACAATCCTCCCGATATTACGTCATGGAGCCAGGTCTGGGACCAGTGCTTGGATCGCCCAATGACGACTTCCGAGATGCAAATATCCGATGTTGAGATCGAATCGGGTTCATTATTGCTGGACTATGTTCAAACAAAAGTCCAAGATCTCCATATTACACTCCGACCCCCAATACGTCGCTCAGAAGCAGACTATATGCGGATCGATGCGCAGAGTATCCGAGGTTTGGAGATCAAGAAGACACTTCGCGACGGCAATGAGGCTGGAAGTCTTTTGCATGCGATCCGAAGAACAGTGACCAAGAGCGGTACGAGACTTCTCGGACAGCGACTAGTATCGCCATCGATGAATCTGCAAATCATCAACGGTAGATTGGGTATGGTCGATGAGCTCCTTTTCCATGAACCACTTCGTGAACAAATCATCGCGATACTACGAAGGTCCTCCGATACCTTGAGGCTGCTACAGAAGTTCTCTGCCGGTCGAGGTGATGCTGATGATTTGCTGTCGTTAGGTAGGTCCGTCGAAGTCATGCAACACCTTGAGGTGATCTTGCGTGGACATCTATCATCTGTTGATCGATCACAATCAGAAGTCAATGGACAAAATGCTCTTATCCAAGACATGCTACATTCACTGGATCTCGACAAGCCCGGTCGACTGCGTCAGCGGATTCAGGAGTCCATCGACGAAGACAACCTTAGTCGACAGCACATGGTGGAAGAAGCCGATGCCGCCCAACTTGCCGGATTTGCTGAGCAGGTGGAAGAGGCCGAAGATGTCTCAACAACTGTCAAGAAGCCGAGCAAAAAGACTGCGACTGCAGACACGACCAACGCGAGCGATACATCAGGCGAAATCTGGATCATGCGCAGAGATGCCAGCGCAAGTCTGCGACGAGCTCACCTCCACCATGACGAGTTACTTGCGAGCAAGACTGAGCTAGAGGAAAGCCTGCGTCAACGCTTGGGGAGCGGCAGTTTGACGTTGAAATGGAGCTCGCAATTTGGTCATTTCTGCCACGTCAAAGGAAAGGATTGTAAAAGAGATATTGAGGGCGCTCGCAATATCAGCACCTCCAAGAGCACTAGGTCTTTCTACCTTGCTGATTGGACGACACTCGGGCCGAAGATCGAGGCAGCGCGAGCCCGCATACGCAATGAGGAACAATTAGTCTTTGCGTCAATTCGAGACGAGGTTATCCAAAACCTCGTCAAGCTGAGACGTAATGCTGCTGTGCTGGACGATTTTGACGTAGCGTGCTCGTTTGCAGAGGTCGCCCACGAAAGAAACTGGACAAGACCAATCCTTCACGAAGGGAAGACGTTCAAGGTTGTTGGTGGGAGACACCCAACAGTGGATCTCGGACTTGAAGAAAGTGGCAGACAGTTCACCGCAAATGATTGCGCCATGAGTACCGACGAACAACTCTTGCTCATTACTGGACCCAACATGGCTGGCAAGAGTACCTTTCTGCGTCAGAACGCCCTGATCTCTATCCTGGCGCAGACTGGGTCTTATGTGCCTGCAGAGTATGCAGAAATTGGTCTAGTGGACAAAATCTTCAGCAGAATTGGATCAGCCGACAATCTTTATAAGCATCAATCGACCTTTATGGTAGAGATGCTAGAGGTAGCAGAGATACTCAACCAAGCAACCTCGCGCTCTTTCGTGATCATGGACGAAGTCGGACGTGGCACGACTCCTGAAGACGGCATAGCAGTCGGGTACGCTTGTCTTCATCAACTTCACGAGAAAATCAAGTGCCGAGCACTGTTTGCTACTCACTTTCACGCTCTCACGGACATGACGAAGGACTTTGCAAGACTCGCTCGTTACTGTACCGATGTCGTCGAAGCTTCCGACGGGTCTTGGATATATGTACACAAGTTGCACAGAGGGGTCAACAGGGAGTCGCATGCTTTGAAGGTGGCTCGACTAGCAGGAATCCCAGACGATGCCATCGATGTTGCGAGAGATGTTCTGGTTTCGTTGCAAAAGGCTGAAAGACAGATGACAAGAGATGAAGTGGCTAGCAAAGTAGAGATGGCGCAATCATAGACAAGAATGTCCACTGGCATTTGATAGACGAGATACCCATTTAGCGATTCGTGTTCTTTAATCCAATCGTTTCCCGCCATCAATGGCCCTATCATTCACACGCCCGCTGTAATAGACAGAGAAAATAGGCTTGAAGCGCAAATACCTGTACATGCGTTTAGGCTGATGTGTGCGGTCTTCCAGTGATGAATGAGCATGTGAAATCGGACCTTGACGGCGGGCCAAAAAGCGCATTGGACATCCACCTTGAAACGGCTATACCTTGCTTCAGACCGTGCTTTCTCACTCGTCACTCAAACCCAACACATTCATTAGCGATGTCTGACGAAGAGATAGTGGCTGGCCCACCAGGTGCCACCAAAGAGTCACTCGTAATGCCTGACTTGAAGCCAAAGTACAAGTCATGGCGCAAAAAGTATCGCAAGATGAAGGCGCGCTTCGACGAGGTGATCAGAGACAACAACACACTTTTCAAAGAGGAGCAGAAGCTCGAGGCACTTTCGAAACGACTACAAGAGCAAAATGAGTAGGTCGAATCTCGCAATCAACGAAGCCCTTCTAACACGTTCCAGCCAACTCCTCGATCTCCTTCTCGAACTCAACTCCTCCCTTCAGATTCCCTCCGAGCTACGCTACGACGTCTCACTCAACCAACTCTCCGAAACCGACCGAACCCTCTCCCTCAACGCCGCCAACGCCAAACTCGACGAAGTCCACGCGGCGGTCGACCGCGGCGCACTGCCCGCTGACGAATACATGACGCTGCGCAGTGATCTGGAAGCACGGCTGGCACAACTAACCTCGGGGATCTCAATCGACGACCTCGAGAACACGATCCCGCACCCGTTCTTCGACCCCGAAAAAGACAGCATACCACCACACATCGCCGCGGCGCAGAGCATCGCGTTCCTGACCTCTGAGCACGAAGACGAATACCTCGACCGGCTGGACGAGCAACTGGGCAAGAAATTCTCGCTCACCGGCGCCTGGCCGTCCGCGCCGCACACGTGGGCGCACCTGACGCCGCGCGAGCTGGAGCGCGAAGTCGAGCTGCAGAACCCGCAGAGCGTGCACAACTGGCTCAAGCGGCACAACGTGTCGGTGGGCGGCGAAGACGGCACGGCGTCCGAGGCCGGAGGAGGCGCGGCCGCGACGCCCGCGAACAAGGGCAAAGGCAGCCGCACGCTGGCGAAAAAGGTCGGGGATCGCGCGATCGAGCGCGCCAAGGAGAGGGATGAGGGCAGTCCGATGAGTTCTGCTGCGGGGGCCGCGTTTGAGGAGGACGCGTTGGGACTGGGGTACGAGGTCGAGACGCCGAAGAGTGGCAAGGGCAAGAAGAGGGCGGGCGATGATGATCATGCGTACAGGCCGAAGGGCGGCAGTGGGAAGAAGGCGAAGAGGAAACGGGAGGATGGCGAGGGGAGTACGGAGAGGAAGAAGGCGAGGACCAGCGCTGCTACTTCTGCTGCCGGGGAGTAGGGACCGCGTAGCAGGGATGTGCACGGCGTCTGGCTCTACCATCGAAATATGGCAACCTTTCTAGATTCTTAGATCGTAGATCCGTGTCCGCTGATCGGACAGCTGTGTTCATGAACAATACTACGAACAACAACGCACTACCTCTTCCCCTTCCTGAGCCTCTTCTCGCGCTCATACTCCTTGGAATCATGCCCAGCCTCTCCCTGGATCTCCGCCACCAACCGTCTATACTTCTTCTCATACTCGACATCGCGCTCCTTCTTCTCGCGCAACTGTTCCCTCGCCGTGAAGTTCGCATCCTTGCGCAACTCCCGGAGCGCGCCCTTGCGCTCGCGCTTGTACTCCTTGCGCAGCTTCGCGCCCTCGGCCCGCTCCTTGTCAGGGTCGTAGTGCTTGTTCGGGTCGAAGCCTTCTTCGAACTTGGGGTTCGAGGTGCGGATCGGTTGCGGCCGGTGGTGGTGCAGTTCTAGTGGTCGACGGCGCAGGCGTGCTTGGTCCAGCATTATGTGTAGCCGTTGCAGGGGCTTGGTTTGTTTTAGGGCTTTGAGGGTGTTGACGGCGGCCGGCGAAAAGATCTCCGTGAAGGCGGATTTCGAGTGCCAGAGCTCGGCCATGGTGAGGAGGTTGTCGATGTGTGGTTGTAGCGCGGTGGAGGAGGGAGTGGGTTTTAGCTGCAGTGCTTTCAGCGTGAAGCGCACAGCTTCTGGGACGTAGCGTTTCGACAAGCGTTGGTAGTGCAGGCTTAGTGCTACGATACATGCGCCGGTGGAGAGGTCGGAGGGAGACGCTGGGGTTGTGAGACCCAGCCAGCGGGCCATGAGGGTGATGGCAGGAGTGACGACCTGATGGAAGTGATCAGAGGTTGGGTAGATCGACCCAATGGCAGTCAATATCATGAGATCTCCTGCGGTCGGTTGGCCTCGCTTCTGGAATGCTTCAAGGTGAGTGCGAAATGCTCTACCAATAACATCTGGATATGACCGAGAAAGAGAGTGAAGATGACGGATCAATTGCTCAGCAACCGCCAGAGGCTGGTTCTTCTGGGCCATGTAAGAGATATGATCCACCAGTGCTGTCGAGAAATCATGCATCTTTTCCTTGTTCTCGGCCGCTAGGGAAGGATGGTATAGCGCTCTGATCCTCTGCACAATGGTCGGCAGCTCCTGAATAGGCGCACCTTTGATGGTCTGCAATAGCTCGGCATGTGAGCGTGGGCATTCGTAGGTGTATGCCACCTTGTCCGAGGTCTTCAGATGGGCATCTTTGGTCTCGGCAGCCTTGTCATCTTTGTACAAGATCCCTCGCACGAATTCGTCTTCCTCCTCTTCCTCAGTCTGCCTGCTCTTTTTCGGGGCCCGTACCTCGCCAGTGTCTTCACCATCTTCGCCAGAGTCTTCCTCGTCCTCGTCGTATTCGTCCTCTGAAGCACTGGTAGCATCAACATCGGAGTCGCTCGCAACCAGGTCATCATCAAGCTCGAATTCATCCTCGTCGTCAAGGACCATAGGTTTCTGACGAGGCTCATTCACCGCGAAACCAAACTCGGCAGCATCATCACGCATGTCTTCATCCTCCGGCGCGACGTCGACTCCGCTCTTCTTCGGCTTCTTCTCCTCCGGCTCTTCATCAGACTCTTCACCCATCATTCTGCGTTGCCTCGACTCTTCAAGCTCCTTCAGTCTCTTCGCTTCATCGGCAGCCTTCTCTTCTGCAGTTTTCGTCCTGTCTGTCGGTGCGGCTCTCTGGTCCATGGCCATTTCCCTCATACGAGCATCATACTCCTTATCCATCTGTTGTCGGGTCTTGCCTTGAAGCATGGCCAATCGATCCGCATTCATGGTGGGTTCTTTCGCAATAGGTGCCGCTGCGGGCGCGACTGGCTTGGGAGGTGGTTTGTGACCCATGAGCAGAGAAAGCATATCCTGCATGCCCGAGTCCAGCTCGGCTCTCAGGTCGTCGTCTTCTTCCTTGGCCTTTTGCCTTTCGTACTTGTGGAACTTTGACTTAGCGACGACCTCCTCCATGATTTCTTTCCGCGACCTTTTCCGATCTGGCTGGTCCTCGGCACCGTCTTCAATCACGTCATCCTCGCCATCAACCTCCTCGGTCGGTCGTCGTCGCTTCAAGAACCTGTCTTCGTCGTCGGATCCAGCGAGGCTTTCCGCGTCAAAGTCGTCTTTGATGGGTTCTTCAGCACCAAAGTCAATGGCCTTGCCTCCGTGAGTGAGCGCGCCCTCCTCGTCCGCCTCTTCGAGATCAAACATGTTGCCCTTTTTCCTCTGCTGTTGCCTCTGGAATCTGCGCAGTGCTCTTTCTTCCGGGTCCATAGATGGATCGTCCTCGCCGATTCTGCGATCGATGACACCACCAACTTTGTTCTTCCTCTGCATCTCCGGCAGCATGCTCTTGCGCCTGGCTTCCTCGCCCATGCTTTTCGAGACGCCCGGTCGACCCACAGGGCGGTTCGGTTTGCCGTTCATAGTTTCTCTTGTCGTTGTCTCAAATTTGGCTGGCCGCGAAGGCGCCTGAATTTCAAATGGATTGAAGCTGTCCCGAATGCCCTGCAGAGCGGCCTGTTGTTGGACTCGCTGATCGACGTTGGCGCCATGTTGTTGCTTCTTTTGCTTTTTCGATTTTTGTGGTCCAGTAATACCTTGCTCACGTAGAGAGGCTTTCAGCCTTTTGAGCTGCGACGGCGGCATATCGTCGTCGTGTTTGTGAGATGAGTGACAGTCCGAAACGGCAGAATGATATTTTCGGGGATTGAAGATGAATTTTACGGCCGGCCAGAAGAAGCAGATGCGCAGGTCGCGAAAGCGTTCGGAGTTAACGACGAAAACGCCGAGCATATCACATTCTCAATCACTTCTTGATGTTATAAGTCGACAATTGTCCCAACCACGTTGATGATTGCCCCAATCATGGTTCGTTATGGCATTGTAGCGTCTTGAAAAAGCAACGATATAATTCCTAATGTCTAACGCACCAAACGACCGCTGGCTCTGGCTAGGGCTAGGTAAGTGCTTTCACCATCACCACCGCACACCTCATCTAACAAGCCCAGGCATCTTCCTCTTCGTCGCCACGAAATCAATCTCCAAAGCACTCATAGAGACCGTTGATCTAAACACAATTCACGCTCCCGAATCAGAAACAACCGCACCGACCACAAGCGTAGAATCAACCCTCGACCCCAAGACGCTTCGCGCGCTCTCCGCCTCCCCAAACGCAGACATCGCGCGCTCCGCAACCGAGATCCTACTAACGCGCTTCTTGACCCACGACACCGAGCCCACAGAATGGGCCGCCGACCTCTTCAGCGCCTCGGCGACCACGCGGCGGAAAGCACTGTATCTCTTTGACTATCTCTTCGCATTCCTCCACTCCCCCCTGGCGGCCGGTATCCCTGAGCCGGACGTGCTGAAGCTCAAGGGCCTGGTGTATCGCAGCGGGACATTTGAGACGGCGGGTGCGCGTACATTGCGGAGCGCGTACCGCGCGGCTGTGGCGCGGAAGAAGAACGGGCTTCTGGACGCTTGGAATGCGCTGAGACGGGTGTCGGCGATGCTGGACAGGCCAATGGTGGAGGGCGTGCGGATTGTGGTGCTGGAGAGTATGAATGAGCGGCAGGTGACGCACTGGGCGAGAGCGCAACGGAGGTTGCTTGAGTTGGGCGAGCAGTTGGCGAGGGAGGATTTGATGTTCCTTGAGTCGGTCAAGGCGATGAAGCGCGCTGGTCAGGTGGCAGAGGATGAAGGTGAGGAGGAAACGGAGGATGAGGTCGAGGAGTACGATGATGTTGAGCTTGATGGTGGCGAGAGAGAGGGCGTCGAGATCACGAGGAGAGATCAACTGCAGGATATACTGCAGCGTATAGTTGATGGAGATCTGACGCCTGATAGTGCTGCGGTCCCTGGCAGGACTGCTAGGCTTCACGAGGAATCGCCAGAAGAAGCAGAAGTGAGGAGACGTCGAAGGGAGGCAGTCGTAGTGCACGTTGGCGGCGGAGCGGTGGGAAGGGAAGACATCTTCCAGCCACAACGCACATCATGACGAGCATCGCGTTACTGAGTCACGACAGAGCATAGGTATACCCAGGACAGGAGTTCGTTGTTCGTCAAAAGCATTACTTTCAGATTCATCATCATGCTACATAGCGCTGATTGCTAATGAAACTTCGCCAAAATAAATTCACAACTTCATGCATAAACCCCGTTTCTCGTGTGGCTTTGATTCCACTTCAACACTTGTAATAAACATTACTTTCTTTTACTCATCGGCAAAGGTCATCTCGGAGCCGGCCTTGAGCAGGTCACCGAGTCTCTTCTCCATGGTTTGACGACCTTCAAGAGTGTGCCAGACCTCATGAGGAGCCTTGTTGACGACATCCCAGCCAACGAGGTTTTCGGTCAGGTGAGTAAGATCGGCTTGCTTGCGCTCCCACTCGGAGTCACGGCGGTTGCTGATACCACTGCTGATAATGACGAGGGGAGTGTTTGGGGTCTGGATTGTGCGTGCGGTGACGACCTCGCTCTTGGTCAAGCTGTCTGCGATGAGGTTCTCCTGGAGCTGAGCCTTGATAAACTTGCCGCCTTGGTAAGCAGACTTGCCGTAGACGCGGTCTTCGCGAGTGCGGCCGTTAAAGAGGGCTCCAAGAACTTGCTGAATGCCGAGCGGGCTGATGATACCAAAGCCCCAGACAGTGAAGCCGCGGTATGGGTTGGCAATACGATGGAGCAAGTCTTCGTGAAGTGGATCGATCAGCATGAGACCGACGGTGTCGCGGTAGTGTCTGGCAGCGAAGATGCGAGAAACAATGGAACCGTAGCCGGCAGATACAAGCAACCAAGGACCCTCCTCACCGATAACGGCAAGGGCCTCGGAAAGTGCATCGGCAGACATACCGGCACTGTGTGGGCTTGGAGCATTGTCAGACCAAGCGTAACCTGGACGGTCCCAGTAGCAGTAGCGGTCAACGGTGCCGTTCTCGTAAGAGGCATAGGCCCAGTGCTCAAAGTCGTACTCGGAAGGACTCTCGCCAGCTTCGATGATCATGGTTGGGTTCTTGTTTCCATCACTGTCGTAGGTGACATTTCCGACACAAGCGATGTGAACCTCGTACTTGTTGCCGTCGACGAAAACTCTCTGGCCGTCCATCTCGAGGGTAGCATCGCGAGCGCGAAGGATGAGGGTAGCGGTCATGAAGACAACGATGACAGCGTAGATGGCAAGAATGGTGGTAGCGAAGAGGACGGCCAACCACTCCTTGAGAGTGCGGCGAGTCTCTGGACGGCCGGTGAGGCGCTCCTCTTCCTCGGCCTTGCCCCAAGTAACAACGCGATCAGTGAAAACGCACCACATGGCCATCAAGGTAGCCCATACAACGGAAGCGATACCAGGAGCGCTCTCTTCGGCTCGGAGGCGTGCAACAATGACGATGATAAGCATGTCAGTTAGAAGCAGTAGGGCGACAATTGAGAGTAGGACTCGCATGGCCATGGATGGAGCGGTGAAGAACAGCAGGGAGAGGAGGAGAATACCGGTCGTAAGGGTGGTGTAGGAAAAGTCGAAGAAGCCAGAGCCGCGAGTGTAGAGTCCTGGTACGGTAACGAAGATGCTGACGAAGAGCAGAACCCACCAGATGAAGGTGATGGTAATGAACAGGATGGACATGAAGCGGAGGAACCGGACAGACCAGAGGTTGTAGGGTGATACCTGGCGATTGTTAGTCAGTGTCTGGCATGTACTTTCTTCCAAAGGTAAGGTATAGCTTACAGCTGGGTCATCTGGGTCGAGATAGCCGTCGGCATGAGGGGGACGAGGCTGCCTTGGAAGCAGTCTCGATCTCTCATCTGCCTCTGCCTCGCGTTGTTCATATTCTTCTCTTGAAGGAGGGGCTCTGCTGCCTCCACGAGAGTTGGTGCCACGGTTGGAGCCAGCTTCTTGCTCTTCATCGTTGTTCTTTGATCCCCAGAGAGACACCATGATGGGCGTCGGTGGGCGAAAGGTAGGTAGTGGTGGTGAGAGAGATGGTGGTTTGTTGAAAAGGTGAGAAGGAGAATAGAGCAAAAAAACCAACAACAGCGATAAGTGCTTGGGGTGGTCCGAAAAGTGAGCTACTGCTGTACGGTGACACGGCTCGGGTTGGGGTCAGTTGGCTTGGGCGGAGCGCTACTGAAGGACGCGATGCAATGGCCTCGTCACAAGCAGACCTGCAAATAATGGAATTGGAAATGCTCTTTGACAGCGGCAACGGGTTGTGGCTGAAGCTCTCGAGGCTAGTAGAGATTAGAGCCAGTAAAGTTGAAGGCGATGTGCATGGAGCGTGCAACGAATCAACGATATGGCCGTAGCTGGATGGAGCTGGAGGAGCTTTGCGCGCACCAAGGCTGCAACAGGCAGCAACTTCGCGATGTCACTGATCTTCGCCGCTGCATCGCGACGTCATTCGCCGGGTAGCGCGTGCGATACAATCCATATCACGCATCATTAAGGCTGAAGCTCTATGAAAATCAACAATCAGAATCTTCTGCTCAAGCGCTTTTAATCACAACTGTGTCATGCAATCTGTGGCGCATGGAAAAAGTTTTCCTAGACGGGGATTTCCACGTGCGTGTACGTGCAATTGCCGAAATGTTTCTTTGCCAATCTGCGACGTCAACACATGGGCAGCTGCAGCCTACAGTTCAAATACAGTAGTCTCATCATACCTGACATCAAAACTGATTCGGCGTCTAGAAGTCCTCTATGCTTTGATCTGATGAGTAAGGTAGATAGTGCGGACAGATCAGCGGACATGGTCAGATCGACCGCTTGTGCAATGGTAGGAGCGCTACTCCTCCTCTTGGCTCTCGATTGGGGAACCACAATTTGGGCGCGTGCAGGCTGGAGCTCCATGTCGTTCGCTATACCGGTATATCAGGCGGGATTCTGGTCGCCAGATTTGACATGAAATACTCTGCAATCAACGGAACACCTTGCTTGTACATGTAACTTGAAGAACAACAAAAGAGCTTTGCCGAAGGTACGCTTGGACTGTTTGATAATGATGCAAGTGTGCGACAGTCGCGCGGACGTGCCTCCGAGAGCTTCATGAAGGATGTTGGCTTAGGCATCTATCACGAACGACCAGATTCGTTGATGTTCCCCGGGATAAAGAGCATGAACGGTTCGATATGCACGAAATCACGAACATCCACTTCGATTATCCCATTGAACATTGCCATGATAATAGAGCAGTGTACATGTAGTTTGTGTCAATGTTACTGTACCTTATTAGGTTGTAACTAAGGTGGGCTGCATGCGGCAGGTGGGCCGGCGTGATCGATCTCCTCCGCGCTGAAAGTCGGTCCATGTTCTGGCTTGGCTTCACCTGTTAATTCCATGTGATACACACTATACAGAACGCGACCATGCTTGATGAATATCCACGAATTTGATCCAGACTTGCGCATGAATAGGAACCACATGCCACGAACCAGCATTTAGCCATATACACGCATCTCACCTTGCCGACAATTCACCGTCGCTCTGACTTCCCTCCCGAAACTCGCGCTGACACGACCAATCGCTCATCGTGCCTGGACCGCGCATTGCATTTTTCGACCACTAAATCTCGTTCACGTGTTCGCTCTTCGCAGACGACTTGACCAAGATTGAACGACACCCTTCTAGCCTTTTCGAACTCGTTCAATTATACCAGAACGGCTGCCCCTCAGCCTGCGACCACTCGCGTGACTGTCTCGGATGTTGGAAACCCCTCGACCCGTCTGCGCATAGCGGGACACATGCTCAGTAGCAAGAGCAAGGATCGCCGACATGGCACAGTATAATCAAGGCCAGTATGGTTCGCAGTATCCATACCGTCGACAGCAATACCAGGATGAATACTCGGATCCCCAGATACCACCTTCTGGCGCATCACAATCTCAGTATCCTAGCAGCAACGGCTATGCTCAACAGCAACCCGCGACCTATGCTCCTGCTCCGCCACCGCGCCCTGCAAACTACGGCTACGTCTCTGGCTATGGTGATCAAATACGGGCTCAATCGGATCTAGCATTCCCAACCACGTACAACCCGCAGCAGTATCCTCAGGTTGCGCACTATAATCCAAAAGCCTACAGTGCAGTCTCAGCTGCTGCTCCTCCGCCTCTTCCCCCAAAGGAATACGACCCTGCAGCCTACGCGGGCACTTATGGTGCAACCTATCAAACCCCGGCTTATCCGCCAGTTCACTATTCCCCTGCTTTACAGAGCCCACAGCGATCCTCGTTCGCGCGTTCTTCCCCGTCCGTATCGTATCAATCACCTCGAATTGGCTACACTTCGCAACCGACCTACGCTCACAGTAATGCTTCACCGCGACCCGCTTCACAAGAGTTCAGGACTTCGACCATATCCGCCCACCCGCAGACTTACTCTACCTACTCGCAGCCTGCCCCTCAGATGGCCTCTTACGCTTCTCCATCTCCGGACCCGCCACGCCACAACAACGCTTATGCGCCTGCTCAGGACCCCATAGCAATGCCCGAGTTCCCCAACTACAGCATATCTCCGAGTCTTCCCGGCCTTCCTTCTGACGAGCTTCATCTCCCCGATATGCCAGCTTATGCCTCCGCAAATAGACCCTCATTCTTCGACGCCCGTCAACAGGGAGCCCCCGATGTCTCACCCCTCTATGAATCCGACGACGGTCCCCAGAGCCATCCACCTCCAGCTCCTCCTCATCGTTCCGGTACTATTGGACGTCATCCACAGTTGAGGCCGCTCCCCGGTCCACCCGAACCTGATCAATTGCCTTTTCACACCAGGACTGCTTCGAGAGACAATTCCAATGATTGTGACGAAGAGCGCCGTGCTCAGGACGAATTATTCAACGAACTTGAAAATGCTGTCATGAGTGCTGGAAGCCGTCCTTCTACCAGGCTCTCGACTCGATTGGCCCGCGAAAACAGTATCTCAAACAGTATTCGTCACTCGCCAAGGCACTCGACACACGGAAGCATTTCTCAAAGGAACAGTCAACTAAACGGCCATCGACCGCTGGAATCGCCTGTTCAAGGTGGTGCTGAGATGGAAGATGAGGACGAGGACCCTGAGGCATTGGCCGGGCTCGAAGCAATGCGCATGGCTGAAGTGGAGGAAGAGGAGGACGAACGACGAAGGCAGACTGGTCAGACTGGATTGTTCCGCGGCATGAGTTCTGTCGCCTCTGTCGCTTCTATACAGCCGACCGAGAGGTCACCGGACGCCAACTACTACTACCAACAGGAGGATGAGGACGAAGATTATGGTAATGTCGACATGAGCTTGTATAGCGGTGGTTATGAGGCACCTCACATGTCTTATGGCGACGACCCTGCAGCGCTGGCGTACGCAGGTGAAACGGCCAGCACCAGTGCGCCGTCGTCGGGTGTAGATTTGTTCCGAACATCGCAGCATGACCGACAGATCTCCTACGACTACGGCGTCGAGACCATTCAGCCACCCCCTGCCTATCCTCAGGATGCCCGTGTGGAATATGTCGGTACTGGTGGCCTGGAGGATCCCAACACGCTCGCTCGTCGGAAGAGCTACGACGAGGATGACGAGTTCTCCTTTAACGAAGAAGATCTAGTCCCAAGCGAGCCTCCCGATCTCTTCTATCATCCTGGACCATCAACAAATCGGCCACTACCACCCCCTCCCTCAGTCTCGGAGCCCTCAATATCAGGCATTCACACTCCCGCTTCGTCCATTTCTACCCTACCTCCTTATCCTCTGGATCCAAGTGCCTACGTCCAACTACCATCCAATCCGGGAGTCTGGGTTCCTCGTTCGGCATCCTTGATTCAACCTCGAGCAACACCATCTATTGAAAAAGTTGCGCGATCAAAAACAGACGCCGAAGATAGACTCAAGAGACTAAGCTACCGCGCACCCTCAGATGACAAGCCTTCCTTCTATCTACCCTCGGACATACCAGCTGCTGCTAATCCGGCGCCCATTGATTTGCCAAGTCTTGGCTTGAAGCGATTTACCGCATCGAAGCTAGGCGCGGTAGAGTTCAGGAAGTGCGAGGAGCCATGGGCACTGAGTTCGATATACAGTTGGTTTCGTCAAGTGGCACCTCCTGAGGAAGTCAGTGAACTAAAAGAAGCGATGATCAGAGATGCACTGGTCGCGCTTCTTTCCTACAAGGTACCAACCCTGAATATTACCGATGTGGAAGCGCTGGCGGATGTTGTTGTGCAGGAGATGTACAGGGCCGGAGTTTTACAGTCGACCGAGGAATGGGTGCGGCTATGCCCAGGAAAGATGACCGGTGTACTGCACCAATTGACAATGCAAGGATGCTACTCCCAGAAGCTGCACGAAAATCCTTCTGCAGGTCGGTGTTACTCTTACACTTGTCAGCGTACAGTACGAAAGGTCGACCTGTCCACAGCACCATCGCGGTCGGGTGAGGATTGGGCTACCTTTTACAAGCTGACAGCAAAGGACGTCGAGGGCGTTGACACCAAGGAGAAAGAGGTACAGAACAACTTGCACGAAATTGTCCAAACAGAAGACGGCTACATGGACCAGCTCACTGTCTTGCAAAAGCTTTATCGTGATGGCTTGGTAGGGGCAGAGCCTGCTGTCCTACCACCAAAGCGTTTGAAAGGGTTTCTAAAGGACGTCTTTGGCAAGGTCGACGCTGTCAGAGTGGCTAATGAGCAGTTTCTGCTTCCACAGCTCAAGTACCGTCAGATTGAACAAGGTCCGTGGATCAAAGGCGTTAGTGACATCTTCCGACAATGGATACGCAAAGCCAGGGTGGCTTATATCGAGTATGCTGGCGCTTTTCCTGCTGCAAATTTACTCATGCGCGCCGAGATCGAACAAAATATCAGATTCCGCGGCTTCATGGACAAAGTGCGAAACGACAAGTTATCACTCAAGCTAGGGTGGGACACATACCTCAAAGCCCCCATCACAAGGCTGCAGCGATACACACTGCTTCTTGCAACCGTCCACAAAAACATGAAGACAGAATCGAATGAAAAGGATAAACTACAGACCGCAATCGAGGAAATCAAGGCCGTGACACTGGAATGCGATGCACGAGTCGCCGAGATGCAGAAACAGGTCGACTTGAGCGATTTGGGCAGGAAGCTTGTCTTACGAAAAGGCATGGAAGTCGAGCTGAACCTCAATCACTTGGGTCGTGAGCTGATATACAGGGGTGAGCTCCAAAGGACCGGAGGCAATCGCTATAACTGGCTTGATTGCCACGCTCTCCTGTTTGATCATTACATGATCCTGGCAAAATCGGTCTTTGTACAGCCAAAGGGAAGCATCACAAAGGTGGAGAGATACGATGTGTCCAAATCCGTATGTTTCTTAACGACATCTACCGATCATTGCTAACCATTGACAGCCTATCCCAATGGATCTGCTCGTGCTCGAGAGTGTCAGCGAAGATGCTGTCATGAAATCGACTTACATGAGAGGCATCACTTCAGTGACTACCGTGTCGTCACGTCCGTCAGGGACTCCTGATCCTACCAGCAGATTGAGCCGCATTCAGTCAAACCAATCTCCAATGCCAGGACATCTAGACCGCGCAAACAACTCTACCTCTGGATCTTCACTACAAACCACCACTTCCGCGCCAGCCGTAACTAATCTGGACTCCAAAGATTCTGACAAAATTGTGTACCCTTTCAAGATAAAGCATCTGGGACGTGAGCCATACGTCCTCTTTGCGCCATCTGCGGCTAATCGCCAGGAATGGGCAAACAAGATCACCGAGGCCAAGACACGACATGCTATCGCTCTTCACGCGCAAAACGCAGAGCCCTTCAAGCTACGCGTCATTGCCGACTCAGCATTCTGGTATGACTATGCAGCAGCCGGCGGAGGCAGTGGCAGCAGTGTGATCATATCTGGGACCCCGATGGACCGAGCCATTAAGGAAGTCGAGCAGAGATACAAAGAATCAGGAAGACCAGGTCCAGTCTGTAGAGCTAGAGTCAATTGCTCCACCAGCTTTACGACGCCATACCCAGGCAAGCATATGGTAGCTGTCGGCACCGACTACGGAGTGTACATGAGCGAGATCGACAACCCACGAGGCTGGTCTAAGGCCATCCATATTCCTCGCGTCACCCAAATCGCCGTTCTCGAAGAGTTCAATCTCCTCCTACTGATCTCCAGCGGCGCACTCATCGCCTACCACCTCGACGCAATCGCCTCGAGCGACGGCCCGAAGACAAGCACCGACAGCAGCTCCGCCCGCAAAGCGCCTCAGAAGCTCTCCGGCTCCCGCGACGTAGGCTTCTTCGCCATCGGGCGCATGAAAGAGCGGACCCTAGTCTTCTACAAGAAACGTGACGGTCTCTCCTCAACCTTCAAGGTCCTCGAACCAGTGTTCCAGAAATCCACCGAGAAGAAACGCGGCATCTTCAAGCGGGGCACGACCGAATTCTTCCGCGACTTTGACGAATTCTACATCCCGACCGAGTGCAGCGGGATCAACCTGTTCACGTCCTCTCTCGCCGTGTCGACGACCAAAGGCTTCGAGGTGCTGACGCTGGACAAGAAACAGTCCTTCAGCGTGCCGGATCTGAAGACGCCCGAAGTGGCGGGCATCGCGACGACGATTGAGAGCCAGTCGCCGCTGGGCATGCTGCGATTGTCGGAGCAGGAGTTCCTGCTGTGCTACGAGCGCTGCGCCGTCTACGTCAACAAACACGGCGACGTGTCGCGGTCGGTGATTATGAATTTCGTCGGCCGTGCCCGCGCCGCCGCGCTCTACGGCGCTTTCCTCGTGCTGTTCGATTCTGATTTCGTCGAGATCCGTAATGCGCAGAACGGTCGCCTCAAGCAGATCATTGCCGGCAGAGAGGTCAAGTGTCTTGATGATGGCGGCGGTGGCACGCTTAGTGGTGGCAGCCTCAACCCTGGCGTCGTTAATGGTGTCCCGCAGTTGGGTGTTGGCAGTCGCACTGTCAAGGTCGCTATGCAGCATCCTGGGAACGAGAAGGTGCAGATTGTGGTCGAGTTGGTGCTTAATGAGGGGTTGAAGGAGTAGTCGTGACGTCTAGCTTTGGTTGGTGAATCCCGTTTTGGACAGGTACGGCTTTGGACAGGCTTGTTGTTTCGCTTGATACCAGGTTCATCGTCTCAATTAAAGTATGCAGCATGGAGTCACGATAGCGAATGAGCTGCTCTTGATGAAGATATATGGTATTCTGAATTGTACATGTATCAATGTCGTAAATGTCGTTCATTTCTTCACCTGTCCAATAATGCCTGTCCCTCTCAAGAACACCAAGATGACAAAGAACCCGGCTGCGGCCATGGCAAAACTGAACCACTCGGCCGCTCGAAGGCCCTCGAGGTATGCCGCATTCCCTTCCGTGCTGGAAGTTTGAGCCTGACTCACATCCAAGTGCTCACGACTCGCTTGAACGGAGACCTGAACAGCAGTGCCAATCGCAAGACCAATTGCTCTGGCGATTTGAGCTACCGCATTGATGAGAGCACCGCCGAGTGCTTGATTCTCCCGCGGTAGACTGTGGGACGTGAACAGCATCAGACTGGGGTAGAGAGTATCTGCACCAAAGACAGATAGACACATGGCCGGGAAGCCGTAGGCCCAATATGTAGTGCTTGGCGCGATCGGTACTGCAAAAAGCAACACGGAGATGCTGACACATGTGATGCTGAAGAGCAGGATGTAGTTGACTTTGACGCGAGCCAGGAGCTGAGATGTGGCGAAGATGGTCAGGCAACCGACCACGCCGGTCGGGATGAAGCGGACCGTCGTTTGGATCGCGTCGAGACCGAGGTATTCTTGGTAAAAGTATGTGGCGAAGACGAGATAGTTGTTGAAGGTTGTGAAGAAGAGAGCCATGGTGACCATGGCTGCGGAAACGCGCGCATCGCGGAAGATGGTGACTTTCATTAGTGGTGCGCGAGTCGTGCGTTTCTCGAGGTATAGTTGCCAGAGGACAAAGACGGCGAGGAGGAGAATCGATATGACTATCAAGACCGGGATATAGGGCGTTGACCACCCGACGACGTTGCCTTGTGTCATGGCAAACATGAGTGCGATCAACGATACCGTAATCAATACACCGCCTACCCAGTCGACGGCGCCAGCTAGATTCTTGGGAGTGGTGGATTTGGCTGGAAGTGGAATGATAAAGTATCCAGCCACAGTGACGACACCAGCCATGATTGCGAGAACCCAGAAGATCCACTGCCAGCTGGCGTATTGGGCCAAGATTCCTCCCAGGAGATTTCCGAACACAGACCCCATCGGTGCGCCAGCAGAGTAGAAGGAGAAAGCGTAGTTCTTGGCCTTGCCCGGCGGAAAGGTGACACCCAAAATACCGATGGCCGTGGGCACGTTAGCAGCGGCTCCGAAGCCTTGGAGTCCTCTGAGGACGTCGAATGATATCTCGGTCGGACAGAAAGGGATTATGATACACATGATCGTGACCCAGAGTGAACCCAAGACGAAGATGGCCTTCTTGCCGTAGACGTCTGCCAGACGGCCCCACAATAGGAGGAAGCACCCGAAGGTCAAGGAATAGGCAGAGACGATCCATTGTTGACGTGCGGAAGGGATGTGTAGATGCTCGCCGATGGTGGGTAGAACGATGACGCAGGCCTGTACCGAGAGTGTGTTCAAGAAGGCTGCTCCAGTAAGGGTGACTACCAGAGAAATGAGCCGTGCATTCGAGTGTTGTATTTGCGAAGAGTTGGTCGGCGTCCTTTTCAGTTCTTTGCCTGTCGAGTTTGGCTCCTTTTGAGTCGTAGTAGCTTCTTCCTCTCCGAATATGGTCCCGGTCGCGGTACGCTTCTCTATATCAACGTCCTCCACATTCGCTGGAGGCAGCGCGTCCGGTCCGAGTCCTGACATGGTAAAATTTTACGTGCAGCGCATTTCAGAAAGAACGAACAGACAACGACCAAGGCGAAAAGAAGGCAGAGAATAGTTAACAATCAAATCAGATGATTATAAGCAACACAGCAATACGTGATTCATGTAAAGGATGGGAGAATACTTAGCCAGAGATGATCTGATTGATGATTAGGAGGGCAAGGCACGGAACCACACCGCGGCACTTGTTTGCCGTAGACGGCGCGAGTAGCGGGAGCTGGATAGATCGGCATTGGGTTTGTGTGTTTGTGTATACAGAACGAGAGAACCTCGTATGTCTTCGAGTGCTCTTGAGGCTCGAGATGCGTCTTTGTTCACGAGTCGCTTCACAGTCCTCTTCTTGGAGGTATTAAATATCTCTGTATTGGAAAAATGGAAGACAGACACAGAAGGCCCGAGCGAGATGCCTCGGAGATTTCCACATTCAAGCATCCCCAGATCGGAAGTCGGTGCCGTGTTAACGCCGATTCCGCTTCTTTTACCTGTACGTTTACATCATGCCTGGAGCTGTGGTGGTAGCTGTGGACGGCAATCTTTCCTTCTGTCTCTCTTCGATTGATTCCAAAGAACGTCGACCGGCTCCACTTGAGCGGGTTTCGAAGGTAATTAAATTGTTCTAGAAGAGGTATTTCATCTCCTTGTCATCTTTACATCTATCTCATATTCAAACAATTTCTCCGTTTCTCTCTAAATATACATCGTAACATCACATATCAACATGGCTGGTCAATTCATCTACAAGAAGGTCCTCGTGCTTGGAGCCACCTCCGGCATTGGCAAGGCGCTTGCCTCCAAGTTTGTCAACAACGACATCAAGGTCGTCGTCACTGGCCGCAGAAAGGAGAACCTCGATGAGTTTGTGCAAGAGCATGGAAAGGACAAGGCCGAGGCGATTCAATTCGACAACACACAGCTCGACAAGATCCCAAGCTTCGCAAAGAGCGTAATGGAGTCTCACCCAGATATCGACTGTGTCTTCTTGAACGGCGGCATTCAGCGTCACTTCAACTTCGCCAAACCAGAGACGGTCGACTTGAACACATTCGACGAGGAGTTCAAGACCAACTACACCTCCTACATCCACATGACCACCGCGTTCCTGCCATACTTGCAAAAGCAGCAGAACCAGACTGCGATGATGTACACCTCATCTGGTCTTGCGCTGGTTCCTATTCCTAGGTACCCAGGTTACTGCGCAACCAAGGCCGCGCTTCATGTGAGTAGTCCACGAACAGCATCAACGTCAACAAGGACAGCATACTGATGATGTTTCTAGTCATACCTTCTCACCTTGAGAGAACAGCTCAAGTCCGGTCCCGGCAACGTCAAGGTCATCGAGCTTTTCCCACCTGCTGTTCAGACCGAGCTTCACGACACCAAGCACCAGCCAGACATGCAGAACGGCAACACCATGGGCATGCCTTTGAAGGACTACATCGAGGGAACATGGGCCAAGTTGACCGCGGGAGATGACCAGGTCCCAGTTGGAACGTCCGAGCAGTCGTTCAACGGATTCGAGAAGAAGAGACAGGAAATCTTTGCCCACATTGTCGAGCAGATGAAACACATGATGGGAAACTTTGTTAAGCAGAACTAGATTGGTATTGCGCTCATATCATACATACCACAATGACAAACACCTTTTATTCTGCTATACTCTGCTGACCAATCAAGTCGTTGAATGATGAGTGCAGATGCTTGGAAGAAGGCTTGTTGCGAATAGCGTCGATGCATCTACGCGGCATGTGAAACACTTTCTCCACAATGTGCACAGCCTCGGACTCGTCCATCTCTGCCCGACCTCACGTCACACTCGATCCTAACATTCTTCAAACAATCTCCTCCCAGTACAGTATCCCGTTCAATCACAGGAGGACTGAAACCCATTCAAGATGGCACAATCAATCGAGTTTCAAACGGCGCAAATCAACCGCTCCATCCGCGCAATTAAAGCCGTACGACTCCCACCACCATCCACAACCGACCAGCACTAACCGCGAACCAGGAACTCGAATTCCTCACCGACGCCCAAGTAATCTCACCTCAAACCCTCTCGCACCTCCTCGAGCAAATCCCAGCCCAAACCGCCCTGCATGCCCCGATCTCAGTGGGCGCAGTTCCGACTGCCGCACCCATGGCCGGCGCCCCGGAACCACCACGCTCGCCAATGGCGAACCTCTCCGTGAACGAGAAGCAAAACACCTGGAACGAGAAGCAGAACACATGGCAGCAACCCTCGCCGATGCCGCAAGCGACGCAGATGCCACCGCCACCAGCCTACGGCGCCTCGTCCGCGGAGCCGCTCGCGCTCGCCCACGCCACGGCGCTGTACGCCTACCGCGGCGACGACGCTGGTGATCTGGAACTGCAGGCCGGCGACAATATTGCTGTGACCGAGTACATGAATGCGGAATGGTGGAAGGGTCGTAGCAGTAGGAGTGGTGCCGAGGGTATCTTTCCCAGGAGCTATGTGCGTGTCGAGGAGGAGAAGGCGCCGATGCAGCAGCAGCAGCAGCAGCAACCGGGTATGGGATACGGTAATGCGCCGCTGGAGACTAGTGGGATGGGCAACGGTATGGGACGGGTGCCGGGTAAGGGACAGGAGATGGGCAAGAAGTTTGGTAAGAAGCTGGGTAATGCGGCTATCTTTGGTGCTGGTGCGACGATCGGTGCGGACATTGTCAACAGCATCTTATAGATATTGAGGGACTGCTTGCTGCAACAAAATGCTTGCTCGGCGTTCAGGTTGGGTCATACACTATGGAGCTTCGTCTCGAATGAAAGCCAATAAATGAGTTATGCCTGGGTATCTCCAGCGAATGAAAAAAAAGAAAAAACGTATATATCCTCCGGGAATGGCTCGCTGTCCGTAACAGCAGCGATAATAATCCTCACAACCTTGACTTATGCTTGTGCATCATCTTTGCCGTCGGAGAGCACGCAGATCGTCTCCGGTTGTCCATTGATCTCCTTGTTCGTGTACCAGCCCTCATCGATCAAGCTCCGTTCGATGGCGGCCCACTTAGCGACCTTTTCCGGATGAGCAGCTTTCGACCAGAACTCGCTGACCATGGTCTCAGTTTTTGGGTCGAAAGAGCCATCCGGGTTCTTTCTCGACCAAGGTCGGACCCGGTAGAAGATGCCGTCCTCGTTGTGGGTGCACCACCCTCGAGCCTCCAACATTTGCTCGACGTCGGCGTACTTGGCTACTGTCTCGGGTAGAGAGGCTTTCAGATCCAGATCAGCCAGCTTCAACTGTGTCTCTTTGTCGAATGTGCCGTTGCAGCTCGTTATGAAAAGCGTGCAGTCCCGCAGCGTCATTGCTGTGCGGAGGTCGCGCATGTCCTTTCCCTCAGAAAATGACTCCAAGATGCCGTGAGGGTCAAGTCGCCTCTGACGGTTTTTGAGAAGACCAAGCAGATCGTTACTTGCAAAAAGATCCGCTAGTTGACTTGCACCGTCGGATATCCAGTCACATTTGTTAGCCTTCAAAATCGCGGCTGCTGCGAGCTGCCTCTCTTCCTTGTCCCTCGACACAAGAGCAAGCGGACACCATGTAGTTCCCGGGGGAACCGCCTGTCCTGTTTTCCTTGTTGCTTGACGCTGTGCTCGTAATGCACATGTCCTGCATCTGACGGAGTCGTTAGGCGCATTGGGCGATTGTGACAGCCATTTCGGTTTGAATTCCAGCACTGTGTCCGTACCCATCGCCGTCATGTCGGTCAGGAACATGCCATGGTCGTCTTCTAAGGTTACTAAATCACCGCGTCTCGGAGCGGGTCTACGTCCAGACCGCTCGTGGTCAAGTAGGTCCCAATTGATCACACTGATTATGTCCCTATTGACCACAACCGGTTCCCATTGCACAAGGTACTTCTGGGGTATGAATGGGAATTTGTTTTCAAGTTCGAAACTTCGTTGTAAGGTCGAAGTGATGAAATTCTTCCGCTTGCTGAGACGCAAAACCACGTTTTCAACACTCGGCAGTCTCCAATCTTTTGCGTCTGTTGCGAAAGGTCTCAGTGTTGTTGCGAGTTCGAACAAAATGACTCTGTAGACCACGTTTGCGTTGCCTTCGGCGAGGTACTCGAGCACTAGTGGGGTGGCATGAGGTACCTCTTCGAGGCGGGGTCTCGTGGTTATCCGGAAGTGCGAGCCCTCGCGAACTAGATATCCGTTTACTAACATGATTGATTGATCTCCGATTGATTCAGATACCAGGAAGACAATGATTGACGACAGAAACGATGGAAAGAATTCTTCAGAGATGATATGTGTTTAAGAAAAGTCTTTACCAGGTCGAGGTTCAAGTTTCATCATGTCTGTTGACAACATCACCTTGGGAACGACGCGACCGTAGCTTCCGATTCTGATAGCGACAGCACAAGTAAAGTGAGGTCATAACAAGATACCTCGATGATGTTGAAAACGTGACTGCACGACAAGGAACATAATGGACGCCTTGATCGTGAAGACAAAAAATTCCATGTATCCAGGAAGTCCGCTGTTTTCGGACTTGACTCGGCCCGGGAAGAGTCACAATCACTAGTCCACCACCGATTGATTCGGTTTCTTCAGATAATCACTCCCACAGGAGATATGTAGACTCATCCATCATCTTTACATCAAAATGGCACCGAATGGTAGGAGGAGCACTTCCTCTCATAAACGGACCGATCGACGAGCGCTGCAGGTCAACCTGCGTGAAGCACAAGAACAAGCGGCAGACAGCAATCCTGGAGGCGTCCCTCCGGCTTCGGCAGCACTTCCATGTCAACCAGATGGACTACCCACAGAAGACCAAGACGACGTCGTCACCGTTTCGAATCCAGCAGGCGAATCGAAGGAGATCCGAAAGACAAGATCAGACGATGCCGGTAATATCAAGAAATTGAGCAAGTATGAGGTGGGCTGGCGGCGTGTAGTGAGGAATTTCAGTCCATCGTGCGTCTGGACCCAAGTATCCATATCCTCTTTCTGCATGTTAACGGGTTTGTAGATGGTTCTCGGTCACAATGGGTACTGGCATTGTGTCTATCCTGCTCTGGTTCATGCCCTACAACGCACACTGGCTCTACTGGCTCTCGATCGTCTTCTTCTGTCTCAATGTCCTCCTCTTCGCCATCGCGCTCATCGCTTCTTTTCTCCGATATACGTTGTACCCTGAGATTTGGGGAGTCATGATACGAGACCCGAACAACTCTCTATTCCTCGGTACCATACCAATGGGCTTTGCGACCATCGTCGAAATGTGGACCTTTGTGTGCGTTCCCATCTGGGGACCTTGGGCCACTGATCTTGCTTGGGCACTCTGGATGGTCGACGCGGCCGTCGCTGCTGCCGTGACGCTGTCTCTCTCGGCTCTACTGATGCTCCAGTCGCACGAGATCAAGTCGCTAGAACGATTCACTGCAGCACAGCTCTTGCCCATCGCTGCGACGATCGTGGCAGCAGGCACCGGCGCAGAAGTCGCCAACATCCTCCCAGACGACCAGCGCGCTCTCAATACCATCACATGCTGCTACGCGCTCTGGGGCATGGCCACGCCTCTATCTATGGTCGTTCTAGTCATGTACTTCCAGCGTCTAGCAGTCCACAAGATGCCACCGCGCGAGATCGTGGTCAGCTGCTTCTTACCGCTCGGTCCTCTGGGTTTCGGCGGCTACACGATCATGTATCTCGGCAAGGTCGCTCGACGAGTTCTACCAGCCACCAACACCCTGGATCCTTCTGCGGGAGCGGTCATGTACGTCGTTGGCTTCTTCTTGGCCCTCATAATGTGGGGCTTCGGCCTTCTGTGGTTCGTCATGGCACTCGTCAGCATCTACAAGGCGCGACCATTTCCGTTCAACATGGGTTGGTGGGGTTTCACGTTTCCGCTGGGGGTCTACGCAGCCAGCACAATCGAGATTGGCATTGAGATGGACTCTGCGTTTTTCAAGGTTCTCGGACAGATCTTCAGTGTCGCGGTTATCCTGCTGTGGTGCGTTGTTGCGACTGGCACAGTGAGAGGCGCCTGGTCGGGGAAGTTGTTCTATGCGCCTTGTTTGAACAACCTGAAGAAGCTGGAGGAAGAAGGTAGAAAGGCCGAGCCGTAGCGATGCTCGATGATCATATGTACCTTTCTGAAAGCATTTGTCTTACATCGCGAGACTTGCGAGCTGTTTTGTGTATCGCTCTAGAGACGAGTCGCGAGTGCAGGCGGCCTGTTAAGCCACAGATAGACCCCACATCGAGCCGCTCTGGAGCGGCTCGAACTCGATTTCGAGCGGAAAATCGAGCGGCTCGATTCTAATAAAAGCTGCCCTCGTCCGCTCGATTTATGAAAATGCTGCCTTTACCCGCTCGAAATCGAGCGGCTCGATCTTCCGCTTAATCTATAGTCAAAAACTGCCCTTACCTGCTCGAAATTGAGCCGCTTGATATTAAGCTGCTCGATAGGCACATAAAGTAATTATAACTTGTTTTATCCAGTGCTATAACGCTACTTTAGTAGCTATACTACTACCACGCTACTACCACATAGCTCTACGTCCTATATTTATAACTATTTAAGCTAGTTATACTTAGAAATCAAGCGGAATATCGAGCAGCTCGATTTCGAGCGGCTCGATCTCTCCAAAAGCTGGCCCCGTCCGCTCGATTTGCTGCCAAAAACTGCCCCTGTCCGCTCGACAAGCCACCCGCCGCCTGATGTGGGGTCTAGCCACAAATGTATATCAGAGGAAGAGGTAAAAATGGGCAGTCCGCGGCCCTGCCCAGGCTCGTGCTCGTGCCTGCGTCCGTTGCTTATAGCTTAGAATCTCTAGCACTATGATAACTATAGGTCTGATACTTCTTTTTGCGCTGTTGTAGCCTGTAGACCCCACAACCAGCCGCTCATTTTCGAGCCGTTCGGTTTAAGTTGCCCTGCCTCTGCTCGCTCGACTTTGAGCGGCTAACAGGTGCCCGTTTGCTTGATAGGCAGCAAGGAAGCGCTGACAACGGGCGCGGGCAGACGGGCAGATACTGTTCTTATGTGTAGACCCCACATTGAGCGGCCTGATTTTGAGCAGCTCAATTTACGCTGCCGCTGCCCCCGCTCGCTCAAAATCGAGCTGCTCCGCTCCATTTTCCGCTGGATCTGCAACCAAATGCTGCCCTTGCTTGCTCAATACTGAGCGAGCGTCGCCCAGCGCTTGTTGTGGGGTCTTTTTACGTGTTAGCGATCAAGTGGTATAGGTAGACCTAGACCCCACTTCGAGCAGCGAGCAGCTCGCCGAGCGAGCGGGAGCAGCTCCCAGCTGGAAATCGAGCAGGATGTCGAGCTGCTCGATTTCGAGCGAGCGCGAGCAGCTCTTATATAATCGAGCCGCTCGATTTTGAGCCGCTCGATTTTCCGCTCGATTTCTAAGTATAACAGGCTTAAATAGCTATAAATATAGGACGTAGAGCTATGTGGTAGTAGCGTGGTAGTAGTATAGCTACTTATATAATATCGAGCAGCTTAATATCGAGCGGCTCGAAATCAAGCGAGCAGGAGCAGCTCTTAGCTAGAAATCGAGCGGCGGGCGGCTCGTTGAGCGGCGCTCGCTCGTCCTTGAGCGGCTCGAGATCAAGCGGACGAGGGCAGCATTCATATAAATCGAGCAGACGAGGGTAGCTTTTATATAAATCGAGCGGACGCAGGCAGCTTTTATATAGATCGAGCCGCTCGAAGAGGGCAACGAACCGCTCCCGAGCGGCTCGATGTGGGGTCTACGTATAGGCCATTGATTATTGATTAGGGATGAGAAGACCATGGTAGTACTCTGGTACTAGCATGTTTCATTGCAAGCTACAAATCCGTGAGAGAAGAAAGCAAACTCCATGCGACATCTGCCCCTGGGGTATCTCAATGTCATAAATAATGAGTGGTACAGACTATAGACAACACGGACCAAAATCAATCAATGCAATGCAAGCGACAGGTCTAGATGGCGAAAGAGGATGGACGGGCATTGATTGTTGTGCTTGCTTAAAGTGTGTAACCAATCAGATCACCCATCACACTACTGTGCCGTGACCTGACCAGCCTTGTGGATGAGCATGCAGATGCATGAGTGTCGAGGCAGTCAGCCTAGATTGAACCGTCAATAGCATTGAAATGCTAATTGAACGACAGGGAACTGTCGCCACTGCAGTATGCGACATAGCAGGAGAGCAAGAAACGTGTTAGTTCTCATATGCAGGGCGAGGACTGCCTTGAGTAGCGGCTAGGCCGATGGTTGTCAGCATGGCGCATACCATATCGTCCATAGACTCCATATATGGGTCTATAGCCTAGAGATTCTGCAGTTGCATACAACGTATGCATCTACGCGCTCAGCGACCTGTGCCGCATCCGTAAAAAGAGATGATCAGCGTTAGTTGCTCCCTGCCGTACGGTGTCAAACATCATTTGATTGCAGTCTGCCAATCAGAGTATGGACGGCAATCTTCTCATATATGCCGGCGGCTTGATGTAACGTTAACAGCAGTCATGTACCTTCAGCTGTCCTACAGCCATGCCGTCCTGCGACGTGTAAGCAAATGATTGCTCAAATGGTTGTTTTGGGCAGGCAGCAGGCTCCCGACTCGCTTGTCGAGAGGGGCTGTAGATGTTTATATACTTGACCAGCAATCCACAGGCAGATCACAATCGTAGCTCAAGATATCTCACCCTACGAGAGTCCCCTGTGTTATATACGTAGCAGGGGCCGGAGCCTTCGTATACCAAAGCCAGCAAGCAAGGCATGTGATTGTGGAAACGACTCATGGAGCTTAGCTAATCAAGATTGTTATTAGATCCAAGACTCTCTGATCGACATGTCGGACAGACCGACACAGATGCCAGCTTCCGGCAATACGCAGTCGGGGGGCTCAGTCGAGCGCCTTCCTGACGTTTGTACCCAATACCAGATCCGCCACCTTTGCGGCCACACTAGGCCCTTACAATTCGTCAAGTGCGCCAAACATGTTAAGGCGGACAAGGACTTGAGATGCTCTCGCGTCAGATACGCTCCCCCGAAGAACTCTGCCCACAAATGCCACGCATGCAACCGCAGCGACCCAGAAACGAGAGGGAAGGGTGGTCCACGGTTTGTGGAGGCATAGAAGATTACTCAAGACTGGAGCAGAGATGGATGTAGTCCGGATGCACTTTCGAAATACATATAGTCGCTCTATTCCTGGTCATAATAGTAGCCAATTGACTTATCGCTCAACTTTTCGTAGAATCCGTCAAGCTCTTTCTTCATGAGCGTCTCGAGTTCCTCTTTGTCGACAACGATCTTATCTATGGAGCCCGGCCCAGTAGTCAACGATGTCTCAAAATCAATGAACGTGACCATGCCAGAGGTCGTGATAAGGATGTTGCGACCATGAGGATCCCCATGGCAGATGCCGTGCTCATGTAGCTGGATCAGTGCGTTCTTGCAGATAGTAAAGTCTTCAATCGTTGCATGTCGACCCTCGATGAACTCGAGCAGAAAGCCAACAACTCTGGAAGGATCCTCTTCGTAAATATATGCTTTCAATGCAGGGGCTGAAGTGTAGCCCCTCTTCATGAGCTCGTGGTAGATCAGTATCTCGTGAGCAACCGACGGACACAGAAAGTCCCACGGCTTGTATTTGAAGATGTACAACGAGCCGTTGAGCCAAGCCTTGGTTCCACATGCCCAGCCTCCATATTGTACACCTTCCAGAACGAGCACGTTGTATCTCGGAATGCTATCCTGGAGCAAGTGGTTTGGTACCCGATGCGGTAGAATTCTGTCAGTACTGATGCGAACAATCCCGTTCTGAGGCAGAAGTTCAAGAAAGCGCCAGGTAGTGTCTTGCCATATCTTCAAGGCTTTGAGACCTCGGAAAACATGTTCTGCATGGACACGGTCACGAGGAGCGATGATTCCGTCGGCCAGGATGTGGACATATACGATTTGCTTTTGACCATCGTCCAGATGTCTCAGAATGCGGAGGTCTAATTCTCCACGACAAGCGGGGTCAAGACCTCCATCATAATCCCACTCATCAGAATCTTGTGCTTCCAAATTGAGGACTCTGTCTCGTCCAGTTATCGAAGGTGGACGGTAGCCTATGGTGCGCCTCAGGAGCCAGAAGACGAATCGAGCCACGCGCTGAACCAGGCGCTGTCGTATGGTCGGGTTCAAGGGATCGCGTTCGGGAGGATGTTCTCGAAAAGGACCAGGTGGATTGATTAGGTCTGCCATGGCTGAGCGCTGGCTGGACACTGCTGTCGGAGGAATTTGCTGCTCAATGAGAGGTGAAGAGTGATTGCCGATGCTCTGAGAGCTCAGTCGTGGCTCTTACATGATCGTCGACTTGCAATCTGAGCGCGTACCAGTCGGCGGCTAAAAGCTTGGCATGTGTCATGTGATGATCGGTGGGCTCCGTCCTTCCAGTCTTCTGTCCTCGTCGCATTTGCGGCTCTGTCAACTACACATGCTTTGAACAGTGGATGATATCAAGTGAACACATTCTTCCTGTACAGCAAGCATGATGATCAGATTTGCTGCCAAGATCGGGGTCGAACACTAGTAAACTCTGTAGCGTGGGTCTCAACCACACTTTGCTCGTCATTTGACTTTACGCCGTTCGCTTTCCTTCGTCTCTGGCTAAAATCGTCAGCCAGACTGCCAGAGTGGAGTTTGACATGGTCACGTGGCTGCGCCAGGCACAGACACTTGCTGGGTCTGTGTTCAAGTCCGTTCGAGCTATTAAGAGATCAGAAGCACCGAGATCTGCACTACGAATATTCACGATTCACAAATGGCAAATGCTCTTGTCGTCTCTCGACAACAGCATACTTGATCAGCTGCTGCTAGTCCTATATTGACTGACAGACTCCGACGTGACAGCTAATCAATCATCCACAGCACAGCTATCCCGCTGCTCACCCTTCTTCCCACGCCTGAAGTCCTGGACCAAGCAATCGTTAGTTAAGGAGTATCCGACCGGCATGGGGACGGGGACTTCAGCGCTGCTGATTTACTCGACGGGCTATCGAGCCACCGTTCGGGTACTCACCATGGGTTCTATAAGTCATCTGGCTACACGTACTAATCAGAGGTTCAGTACCAAAGACTATCACATGTAGTCTATAGACCCCACATCGAGCCGCTCGAGAGCGGCTCGTTGCCCTTTTCGAGCGGAGAATCAAGCGGCTCGATCTATATAGAGAAGCTGCCCGCGTCCGCTCAATTTATATAAATGCTGCCCTCGTCCGCTTGAGTTTGAGCGGCTCAAAATTGAGCAGCTTGATAGTTAATTAAGTAGCGTTATAGCACTAGATAATACAGAATATAGTTGCTATAGTAGCTAAACTACTACCACGCTACTACTATGTAGCTCTATATCCTACATTCATAGCTATTGTAAACTAGTTATAAGCGGAAAATCGAGCGGCTCGATCTTGAGCGGCTCGATTTATAAAAGCGGCTCGATCTAGATAGAGAAGCTGCCCGCGTCCGTTCGATCTATATAAAAGCTGCCCTCGTCCGCTCGATTTCAAGCGAGCAGGGGCAGCTTTTTGACTGCCAAGCCGCTTGATCTCAAGTATAATTAGCTTTACAGTAGCGTTATAACACTAGATAATACAAATTGATGTCACTATGGTAGCTATACTACTACCACGCTACGACTACGCAGCTGTATGTCCCATAATTATAGCTATCTTATAGCTATTGAGCAGCTCAATATTGAGTGGCTCGATTTCAAGCGAGCAAGGGCAGCTCTTGGTCACAAATAAAGCGAAATATCGAGCAGCTTGATTTTAAGCGAACTAGGGCAGGTGTAGCATAAATTGAGCCGCTTGATTCTGAGTCACTTGAATTTCCTCTTGTAAAGGGCATCAAGCCGCTTGAGAGCGGCTCATTGTGGGATCTATGTGACATGGTGGATATGGACTTGTCTAGCAAAAGGCGTCTGTCCGCATCCATAGATTGGACTAGACCCCACATCGAGCGGCAAGCAGCTCGACAACTGGCGCTCGCTTGATTTTGAGCGGGCAAGGGCACCGTTTAGCCACATATTGAACGGAATACACATAATCCCTACTACTAGAGCCCACGTCAGGCTGTGTCAGGCTGCCCATCTGCCCATTAGGCAGACATGGATAGACCCCACTTCGAGCAGCGAGCAGCTCGCGAGCGAGCGAGCAGAAGCAGCTCCTAGCTAGAAATCGAGCAGGATGTTAAGCTGCTCGATTTCAAGCGAGCGCGAGCAGCTTTTATATGAATCGAGCCGCTCGATCTTGAGCCGCTCGAATTCAAGCCGCTCGATTTTATTAAATAGCTATAAATATAGGATATAAAGCTACGTGGTAGTAGCGTGGTAGTAGTATAGCTACTATAGTGACTAGAACTTGTATTATATAGTGCTATAACGCTACTTATATAAATATCGAGTAGCTCGTGAGTAGCTCAATGCTCGATTCGAGCAGGACATCGAGCTGCTTGATTTCGAGCGAGCGGGAGCTGGAAAATCCTGCTCTCTGAGCTAGCGAGCAGGAGCGGCAGGAATCGAGCTGCTCGATTTCGAGCATCGAGCTGCTCACGAGCGGCTCGAAGTGGGGTCTAAACATGGATAAACATGTCTACTTATCTGCTCAATAGGCAGCTAAAAGGTGCCTGCGCCCATGCTTGCGTCTACAAGACAGCCTAATACATGCGGGCGCGTAGGCAGTTGGTTAATTAGTCTTCTAATTTATTAGTAGATTATATGATACAATTTATAGAAAGCTTTACTACTACCATGGTGCTATTACATTCTTAATACAAAGCTAACATAGCTTTATAAAGACAAAAGGACACCTGAGAGTGCCTGCACCCATACCTGTGCCCATTGGACGGCCCAGTATCCGTTGGGCGCAGGCGGACGTCGTCCGATGGACATGTTTGCGCCCATTGTGGGCTCTACCTACTACCTATTGCAGTTGCATGATACGCCTAGCATCGTTGGTCGACGTGACAGTCGCGGGAAACACATAGCCCCAGACACAAAACCTTCAAGTGCCAGGGCTATGGCAGAAATGTTCGTATTCTGTGTGGTCAAAGGAGTCCTCTGCAGGTATCAGGCGGCGGGCTTGCCTGCCTGTTTCAATGTCTAGCTTAGACATTCATTTCTCACAGCGACTGGTAGCATCTGCCACCTTTAGTATGGTCGACACAGATAGCTATCTGGTTCTATATCACTGTCCCTTTGTAACTCTATTGTTCCTGCACTAGAGCGTGCGGCGTGCCAGAATCGGAGATGTTGGTTCTTTCTGGCCGGAGATCGTCTCGGTTAAACAGATGCGGGGCAGAAGCAGGGAAGCTCGATCTGCAAATTCGACGTGCCGAAGCCGATCGTGGCGTGTTATTATTTCCGGGGACGTCTGCCGGGTATTCGGCGTGAAACCCCAACAACAATGACGATGTCGCCGCGCCTTTTCCCGTTTCAAGCAAAATAATCTTCGCAATCATGGTTCTTCTTCGTGTTTGTCAGTCTCATCACATTCAAATCACAAGATGGACCGTCTCGAGCGCATGCTGTCGCGCCCGACTGCCAGACCGTATAGATCAAAGGACCTGGAAGCATCTGATACTCCATACTTGAACGACGATGGACTCCTTGATTTTGGACCGGACGATGTTGAGAACCCGAAAAACTGGTCAATGGCACGGCGATGGTACATTACAATCGTCGCGGTTCTGTTAGTCGTTAATGCGACATTTGCATCTTCCAGTCCATCGGGCGCACTTGACAGTCTTGCAACAGAGCTTCACGTCTCCGTGGAAGCAGCTGGGTTGGTCGTGACACTATTCCTTCTCGGATACTGCGCTGGGCCTCTTCTATGGGCGCCACTTTCCGAGTTTTATGGTCGACGATGGATTTTCTACATCACGTTCATCTTGTACATTGCTTTCAACTTTCTCTGCGCCTTCACGCCCAACTTCACTGGTCTGATGTTCGGCCGTTTCTTGACGGGCACCTTTGCAAGTTCCTCGCTTTCCAACGCACCAGGAGTTCTCGCAGATATCTGGGGTCCTGTCGAACGCGGTAATGCAATGGCTTTGTTCTCGATGATGACTTTTATCGGCCCAGCTCTTGGCCCGGTCATTGCAGGTTTTCTCGAGTTGAAAGAGAACTGGCGATGGGTGTTTTACGTCTTGCTGTGGCTGGCAGGTCTTACCCTGATCCCGATGTTCACTATCCCGGAAACCCTTCCCGCCATTGTACTCCGGAACAAAGCTCGTCGCATTCGAGCATTGAAGATTCCAGGATATGAGGATGTCAAAGCACCGGTCGAAGTCACAGATCGTAGGCTGTCTAAGATGTACGCCGTCGCATTGACCAGGCCCTGGAAAATCCTCATCGATCCGATCTCACTCGCAACAGCTGTATACCTTTCTGTTGTCTACGCACTTCTGTACATGCTGTTCACCATCTACCCAATCGTCTTTCAGCAGAAGAGAGGTTGGAATTCTGGAGTTGGCGAGCTCCCTCTTATCGGAACTGCCATCGGCGCAGTCATCGGTGGCGCGATTGTCTTTGCCAACTCGAAGCGAGATGTGAAAAAGGCCGTAGCGGGTCACAAGGCCGTGCCCGAGGACCGTCTGATCATTGCTATGATTGGAGGAGTTTTATTTCCCGTGACCATGTTCTGGTTTGCCTGGACTGGACAATACAACAGCATCCACTGGATTGTGCCTACGATCGCTGGTGTTTTCTTGGCTACGTCGATCCTTCTCATCTTTGTCGCATATCTCAACTATCTTACCGACACATATCTCATGTTTGCCGCCAGTGCGTTGGCTGCGAATACTGTTGCACGATCGGCAGCAGGTGCAGCTTCGCCGCTGTTCACACAATACATGTTCGATGCTCTTGGAGTTGGCGGTGGTGGTTCGCTCATCGCTGGTGTAGCTTGTTTGCTTGCTCCGATTCCGTTCATCTTCTACCGCTACGGAGGCCCTATTCGCGAGCGGTCGAAGTTCGCGCCGACTCCGTCAAAGGAACCCGTCCAGGAGCCTGCGTCTGCATCGGAGCAGGAGGAGAGCGAAAAGGTCGAGACGGATGCCGAAGCGGAGACATCCGATCAATAGATCAATAGCTAAAAGAATGTCTTCCGATAATGGACATTGTCTGTCCTATCTGCCATCTTGACACGTAAGATTTGAGCTCGGTGAGTGAAGCACTGCATGTCTCAGCGAAACGATTTGACGTCCATGGCTTTAACCTATTCGTAGACATGCTCGATGAGATGGCGACGGGTTCTACCGTCTTGTGGCGATAGATCCACCAACATGTAATGTGTTTTGGGTCACTTCTTCGGAAATAGTGCGCTTCTTGAAACTCGTTGTATTGAGCCCATAACCTGCGCCAATCACCTTCATCGCCAGTCTGTGTCTCGCGTGTATAGCACGACACATCGTATGCAAAGTTCGAGAATTATTGATCAAAAATCGGTTCGAGGACTCTAACGCGATCGATGTGGACGTGATACTACCGACTTTCGACGGCAGCCTGATTTGCGTGGATATCTGATCATGGGTGGACTTCCTGGACTGCACGTCACTTGCTCACAACGACCTATTAAGTTCTAGTACACGAACTACCGTCAATGTAACATCCTGGCGACCTGGAATATCACAGCCCAACAATCAGGTTCCACGATACTGGTTGGTAATGTCACGAATTGAGGCCTGAAAGATCTGGATAGCTCCGTGCGATTGCACTTGTGATGTACTTGAACGACATGAAGAGAGGAACAAGAAGGTCCCGCCCAAACATTTCTCAACCCCTATTCCTATCCTAAGAAAATCGTCCAAACGAGTGTCAAGCATGTGAAGCATATCGCCAAGATTCCGAAGCTGCTGCGTGCCAAAATCGTGGATGCATGTGATCGAGTCGAAGCGGTGCTTATGGCCGCGCCGTCCACGGACACAGACTGTGTGGTCGACAGTGGACTCGACTGCAACAACAAAGGCGTGATGGTGCTGGCCACTGAGGTGCTGCTCTCTCCGGTATTCGATGCTGCAGCGCCACTGACAGAGCTGTATGTCGACGGCGGAGCAGTGGCTGACTCCGAGCTCGACTGCACGGGGATGCCACTAGTCATGGACTGTCCGTTCCCCCCTGCGCTCGAGTCTACATCGCCACTGGTCGACCCTGGTATGGGCGGTGGGATGGTGCTTGACGGCGCACTCGACTGTGACAACACACGGTTGGTGCTGCTAGACGTCAAAGCACTGTTTCCTGAAGTAGTCGAAGTTGCAGCACCACCGATGCCACTCCAGATGTATCCTCCTAGATTTGGTCCAGCAATCGCGGTACTCGAGCTGTACAGTAGTAAGCTACCACTAGGAGCCAGGCTATAGACAGTTCCAGAAACAGAAACAACTGGTCCGCCTGCATGTAGAGTTTGTGATCCAATCGTATAGACAGAATCGCCATTTGCAGTGAGGATAGATTGCGCCTTGGCGGATGTTGGTAGAGCGCTTAGCTGACTCGAATGGACAGGTACCAAGGTCGACGAACCGATCACAAGCTCTGTTGCGTCCGAGGCAAGGCTGATAGTCGTACCCGCCACGACAATGGCAGACCCGCCAGCCGCTAGGGTCTGTGAGCCGACCACAAAATTCGAGGAACTGTCTGCAGTGATAGCTACAGAGCCTACTGTGAATGCTGCCGGCCTGCTTTGCTGGAGTTGCTGAACAAGCGGAACAGTTGAGCTGCCAATTACGAGTTGAGTACCGCCGCTTGCAAGGCTGATGACTGTACCAGAGACAGTGATAGGCGGACCAGCAGATGATAGTGTCTGTGAGCCAACGATGAACTGCGACACACTGTTGGTCATGAGAGTCAATGAAGCTACAGTCACTAGAGACAATTGCTGAGACAAGTGCAGTTGCGTTGAGACGATCTGCGCCGGCAGAGCCGACACTACCGCGCTCGATTTGGTGAGACCCAGCGCTGGTGATGGCAGGTTTGAAGATACCTACATTAGGCTTCCTGTTGCAAAAACTGAGCTTTCGGACGATGAAGAGTCTAGCGCAGATTGTGAGATAGACATAGACGTCACACCAACGCTGTTCTCAATCGGACTTGCTGTAGAAGCGGCACCGATGCTTGGTGCGACCTCTGCACCCGAAAGGGTCTCGGTCGTAGCTGTTGTTGAAAGCGATGATTCCCCGCTCGGCGAAACAACTGAGACTTGTTGTGTATGAGATGTAGGCGGAGCAGCAGTGAAGACTGTGGAGGGCGACGGTGTATCAGATTCGGCCTCTGATACTTGTTGTGTATGTGATGTCGTGGGAGTAGTGTCGGTTGCCACTGGAGGCGATGGTGTACTAGGTAGAGCAGAAGTAGAGTCTGTTGATGGCGATGGTGTATCAGACTCGGCCCCTGATACTGGTGGTATGGGAGTTGTCGTTGAAGTAGTGTCGATTGTCGCCGAAACCGATGGTGTACTGGGCAAAGCATTCGGTACCTGCGTTATAGGGTCCACTGCGACAGAGCTAGTCCCGGGCGTAAAAGCATTGCTTGAGGTTGCCATCGAGGCACCGATGGTAGACAACGCTGGACCTTTAGCAGTGCTGGCCGAGTCTGGCGAGTTCATCGCAGATCCATGGTCCGAACTGCTGATTGTAGTGGTCAAAATATGGATGGTCGTGGACTGTGGCGGGCTTGTTATAACCTGTGCAGGCGTAGCCTGGGTCGGACTCGGACTTGGACTATCGACAATCGTAGTGGAAGTCGCCAGAAGATATCCTACTGAAGTCACCATAGATGCAGGTGAATCGTCGTGTAGCTCGATGTTTCCGCACCAAGTGTGGCTACATGCAGTGTAGGAAACAGTAAGGCTTTGGCCAAACAGCTCTGACAACGTCTGTGGCCAAAGAGGATTTTCTGCATCACCATAGTTCCAGCCGACCAATGTGTATAGCAATCCTCCTGGATCATTCGAATCCTTACCTCCAATCTTTTGGAAAGGCGTGTGGGAAGGGGTCGGTAGACGAGTTGTTGTGCTCATACAACAAGTACCCCAAGTGCCTGTCTGTGCTTGTACTGCAAACCAGGTAAGTTCTGAACCGACTTCGAAAAATGGCGTTGGATACGCTCTAGTGATGATGTTAGCGGTACTAAGAACTGTTACTGAAGGATAATTCCAGCGTACACTGTGGAGGTTCCCACCACTTTGGTCACTGTACTCGCGGCATTGGTGTCTGTGCGAGTCAGGAGCTGACGACTGCCATTCGTTTCAAAGTCGGTGTGATAGACTGTGGTCGACACCGTCCTGTTGTTGGCTTTGTTAACAGTCACGAGAACTGTGCCAACTATACTTGGTGTGATCCACTGACTCCAAGTCATACTAGTAGCGGGAGCATAGGGACCATCTGTTGCAGAGTCGTATGATAGAATGGTCTGACCACTTGTTGTGTGAGGAGGGGAGTATGTCCAACTGAACGTGGCAACGTTTGGGCCATACCCCATAGTGCCGACGTTTGGGACCATGAATTGTGTTGCGACTTTACCGCTCAGTCAGCTATTGAGGATTGTGCTTGTAGCAGCCCTCTCACATTGTTCAGTAGCGCACTGATGCATCAAGACTACAGCGACTGTAGCCATGGTCATCCATCTCCATACATGCTTCATCTTTCAATACTCCAAAGTTGTCAATGATAATCGAGGAATGAAGAATTAACAAAGAAGGTCAGGCTAGACATAGGAACACCAGGTAGACAGGGCATCGTTGATGGAGATATACTTACCATGTCTCCGAGCTAGTGGCTTCCTACTGGGTGAATTTACGCGCTCTTCCCATCAGGTTATACAAAAGCTGGACGCCTAAGCCGTCATTGAAGCTTCATGCCGCTTCACGATAATGCAACAAGCCAATTGTGGTTCAGAGAATTGGAGACTGCATAAGTAGCTCGATGTACTTCGATATACATGCCTGCTGGCAGATACGGGTCATTTCGATTCTCGTAGCTGCAGCCCAGTTAGAGTGCTTACTGTACAGTCCTCCGACATGACCCTAGAGATTGGAGCCTTATTACATCTTTCCTCTGATTATTTTCGCAATCGTTAACTATCAGACATCTTGAAGATGGCCTGGTTGAGAGAGCTGGATCTTACAGATGCTTTATATTCTGATAAAGGCTACCTCCAATCACACGATGTCAAGGCACGACAGTCTAGTGCCAGACCTCTAAGCGTACCTCCAAGTCAATACTGGTAAGTTCTCGCCTTCCGTCAGTGCTACTGGCGAGAAACATGATACTCATGTGATGTTGGATTAGGGATGGTAATGATGGGTCCTGGTCGACTTTCAACGTCCAAGTCGGCACGCCAGCGCAAACCGTCCGACTTTTGCCCGGCACCTCGTCTTCTGCAGGCAGCTCAACCTGGTATGTGACAGCAAAAAAAATTCCATTCCTGCACAAGGATATCGCTAATCTGCCGAGGGTCTTGATACCGCAAGGATGTAGTCAAGCAAATCCTGGACTTGCTAATTGCAACAATGATCGTGGCTGGTCATTCATCAGCAATGCCTCATCAACATGGTCAACACAGCGGCTTGCAAACAATGGTCTTTTCACCCTTTATACAGTCGAGGAGGGTCTGCTTGGTCTGACAGGTAACGCCTATTATGGTTTCGATACCTTGAACCTCGGACTGCCTGGCTCTGGATTACCGTCGATAACAAATCAGGTGGTCGCAGGTATTGCAACAAACGACTTCTGGTATGTACACCAACAATATTCTTTCCACAGACGCTGATTCGACTTTACGTCAAGGCTGGGTAGTCTTGGTCTTAGTCCTATACCTTTCAATTTCACCGATTTGGATGATCCGATACCAAGCATGATGGGCACACTCAGGAACCAGTCAATCATACCATCCAGCTCATGGGCTTACACAGCTGGTGCCTTCTACAAAAGTCCTCCAAGTCTAGCTAGCCTAACACTTGGTGGCTACGACACCACGCAGTTCGCGACAGGAAACAGCAGCCTCTCCTTCTCCTTCGGCAATGATCTGTCTAGAGATCTTCTGGTAAGCCTGACCTCTATCACGTACAATACTCTGGGCAGCTCTCCACTCCTCGCTCAGCAAATCGATATCTTTATCGACTCTCTCGTAACAGAGCTCTGGTTACCAGTCAGTGTCTGTAAATCGTTCGAGAGTGCTTTCAACCTTGTTTGGAATGACACCGCCCAGCTTTACTTGGTCAACAATACTACGCACACTGCTTTGCTGGCGCAGAACCCGACATTCACTTCCAGCCTTGGGCAGTCGGGCTCGGACGATCAGACCACGGGTACCGTCAGCATTTCTCTACCCTACGCAGCGTTCGACCTGAATATGACCGAACCAATGTTTGACACACCCACCCGCTACTTCCCCCTCAAGCAGGCGCAAAACTTTACGCAGTATACACTTGGCAGGACCTTGCTACAGGAAGCGTACGTGATCGCAGACTACGATCGGAAGAACTTCTCTGTTCACCAAGCTGCATTTCCTGCGACATCAGTGCCACAGAACATTGTCAGCATCGTGGCTCCAATCGAAGAAGGCACGAAAGTCCAGCCTGAAGGTAAACGCCACTGGGCTCGTATCGTGATCGCCTCCGTCGTTGGATTCTGTTTACTCGTTCTGCTGATATTTTTGCTCGTGAAGCGACGACAAAAACGTCACAAAGCAGCCGTGGCCAAGCTCGAGCGGCTGAGCGAAACTCATGACACGCCTCATGATCACGCAAGTACCATGTTGATCCAAGCTGACGACGATGCTGCTGTCCATGAGCTTGATGAACGGCAGGCATTCAAGTCAGAGCTAGAGGCACATGGCAAGCATACCATGACACATGAGCTTGATCAGAAGTCTCCAGTCCATGAGATGGGAGGGCCGACTGTCCATGCATTCGAGTTGGAAGCGCCGAACAAATGACCCATCAGATCCTCACTGTACAGAACCCGAGTATGAATTCTGCGCAAACATGTCTGAATCAATCCAATTCTGCGGTTTATGTAGCAACTATCTACAGACCAAATCAAGACTTGTTGTTGACCAGAACGTATCTGTATCTGGCCTCGCCATTCTTCATGTCGATGATGGCCTGGTTGGCATCCTTCATTGGTCTCTGCTGAACCCAAGGCTTCACCTTCTTCTCAGCAGCGAGGTCAAGCATCTCCTTGATGTCCTCTGGAGATCCAATTGCGCTGCCACCAATCTTGATACCATTGCCGATGAGAGTGAAGGCGTTGATTGGAGGGAGGTTACCACCGTCAGGGGCACTGAGATCCATATGTTAGCATTTGATATTGGGAGAAATTCGACGATACGTACCCGACTTGGATGAGGGAGCCATTGATCTTGAGCAGAGACAGGTAGCCGGTCATGGGCATCTTGTCGCTGGAAACTGTGGAGATGATGAGGTCGAGAGTACGAGAGTTCTCCTTGTCCCAGTCCTTGTCATCGTCGGTAGCAATGTACTTGTCAGCTCCGAGCTTCAAGACCTCGTCCTTCTTTGAGGCCTTGCGGGAAATACCAACGACCTTGTCGGCACCGAGAGCCTTGGCGAAGAGGACAGCAAAGTGGCCCAATCCACCGACACCGACGACACCGACAGTCTTGCCAGGGCCGCAACCATTGTGCTTCAATGGCGAGTATACTGTAACACCACCGCACATCATTGGAGCAGCATCTTCAGAGCTCAGACCGTCGGGAATCTTGAAGACAAAGTGTGCGTTGGTACGGTTGTGAGTGGCGTAACCACCCATAGATTTGCCCTCGTCGTTGGGGTAAATGGATCCATATGTGTTGACGGTCTCGCGAGCGCAGTGGTTTTCAAGGCCGACGGAGCACTCTGGGCAGTCCGATTGCAAGCAGCTGCGAGCCTGAGCACCGACACCGACACGGTCGCCTTGCTTGATGTGCTTGACGTTCTTGCCGACCTTGACGGCCTTGCCGATGATCTCGTGGCCGACGCAGCAAGCTGGAAAGAGTGTCAGTCGTGTACACCGTCATCAGACTCCTTCTTCCTGTACATACGGTACGGTGTTGGGTACCAGCCGGACGACAGCATGTGTAGGTCTGAGCCACAGATACCACAGTGGCTGATCTCAATGTCGACGTCCTCCTCTTTCCACACCTTTGGCTCGAATTCGCCCCACTTCATCTTTCCATCGACAGAGTCCTTGTCGTGGCCGAGCCATCCCTCGAATTTGTAGTCGGTTGAAGCCATTGTGAATGTGATATGTCAATTGATGATTGAGAGTCGTCGGAAGCTGTAGATGAGAGCTATAAAATGATCTTGAGGGCTAGAGGAAAAGAAATACCTTACGTGGTCACCGTTGCCCTATGACGAGGTCAAGTTTATAATTGACCCTGGAGTCAAGGTAACTCCGCAATCCCCGATGCCTTATCGCCAGACGTAACTTTCCAGCTTCACTTCCTCGTCTCATGACGTACCACGATGTAAAGACGACTGGAGGGGCTGGATTTTATTCTGAAGCGACCACAAACTCAATTGCGATGCTAGGTCGAGTTGCTAACCTACCTCTGAGCCCTTTTCTCAGGCTCTCGCTGAGTCCGCTGGCTTCCGTAGCTGGTGCTTGCGAAGGGCTGAATCATCAGCATTCCGGAGCAGTCGCGGCGTAGTAGCCTCGATCTGGCATTGTCCCAGCCATACAGTGTAATAATCGGTGTTTTCGTGCGATCTGTACTCGGAGAAAGGTGTCGTTGTAGCTCATTTCTGTACATGAAGATGACGGGGGCTTGCTGAGTTTTAGCGGATTGCTATAGACCAGGTGTCGTAGGGTGACATGGATGTTTATGGACCAGGTTCGTGGGAAGTACAACGAGTAAAGAGACCACAGCCATGTGTTAATCTTCTAGCTGTGAATATATCACGAGAGTCACCAGCTGTCTCATGGTCAGTCCAGGACGATCCGAGGACTGCCTGACTGTGCCGGGAAAGGATCCGGGTATATACGTTTTGCTCCAGGTACCTTGATGGACTGCAGCCCAATTGTTTACGTCAGCTGGCCATTTCTAGCTTGGACGTGCCATCATGACAGAAAGCAACTTCAAAGGTGACTGAACGAAGCCAATGTATGACCATGTGAATAGCATTGCCGACGAACGACTGGTCGGTGTGTACATAGATCATGGCGCCTCTGCTTGCTCGTTACTAAAATTGCTATATTGATTGTCATGTTAACAATCAGATGGAGACAATCGACCAGAACACATTGCCTCAAACATGAACAATGCCTTCCCGTAGTTTGACCGCCGCGGAGGTCCATATGATTAATTCTCACAGGCGATGCACTGTTGCGGTCAACGACAGTTGTATGTTATGTATTGTTATTAGGTTCATAGCAACAAGGACTAATTACCGCCCGGTCCGCCCTTGCACCTCGAGATCCCTTAATCTCTTTGATAGAAGACTCTCCGCTCTAACCAAAGGCCGCTCTTGGCTGTTACTCCGCGAGAACGTGAACGAGCCGCTCTCGTCCGGGGATCGTACTCTTTCCGAGGATGAGAAAGGTGAAGTTGGAGACTTCATGCTGCTATCCGAGACCAAATCCATATCGTTGACTCCTCGACTAGCAGGTCTCGAGTCCACTGTTGCAAGCTCCGGAAATCTGAAAGATGGTGTGGTTTTGCGATGGAACGTACCAGACCACGGCAACGAGCTAGCTGTTGGGCCACGTACAGAATCCGGCCGCTCCCCGATAATTCCGCCAAATCTGTCGGCGTCCATGACGCTCATCCGCCGTTGACCCTCGTTGACGATTGTCTCCACGAAAGAAGGGGTCGAGTCTTTGGCAGGCTTGTAAACCGAGTACTTCGGGTTTGGAAGCTGCATTTCATTGCGCAGCTTTTCCTTCCCATCAGGTACACGATTAGCAAAGACCACTCGTATGCTCCTGTAAAGGTAGATGCGACCTTTAGATGGACAGCATATGTGAAGATGAATAAGATATCGTAGAATCGGCTTATCTTGTGGATTTCCAGGTGGGCCAAGTGATGCTTCTGGCCGGTCCGTACCAAGGTTCTTCCTTGCATTGTCCGTCGGCATATCGATAATGGGCCCAGCAGAATAGCTTCGCTGGCGTAGAAACGTCTTCTGCCCTGGCTGTATATCTGAGACGTCGTATGGTACCAGGAACAACTTCACCGCTGTCTTGTGTGGGTTCTTGATAACAATCTGTAACTGGCCTTTCGGCGGTATCCTGTAACCGCCCTTGGGTGGCTCCAGTGCCGGGGTCGATCGACGTTTCTGCTTCGCTCGCATTCTTCTTCGTGAGTCCGAATCATCCGGCAAAGCTGCACCCCGCTCACGAGAGCTGGTGCGGCTTGCATGGTTGCTTGACTGGCCTTGCAATTGTCTTCGTTTGTTCTTACTCCGATCTCGTGGTCGGTCAGCCTCAGGGCCCTTCTCCAGCTCAACGGTCCCAACATAGGGGCTTGGTTGCGAGTCGGCAAGATTGTTCGACGACCCGTAGCTGTAGAAGTGCGCCTCGAACGGGATTGCAATGTGAGATGGGCACTTTAAACTTGGCTTGCAATCACCTGTTCCAAGCACGCCGATCTGTGCGGTAAAGCTCAATGGTATTGAGGGTGTCGACGACATTCGCCCCCTCAGAATCGATTCTTCGAAAGATCCTACCATCGAACGTTGAGATGGTGAACCACCAGACACGGATGGTCTTCTGTTACTGGCGAGAGGCGTTTGGGGCAGACTACCCGAGGTCATTGACCGCCTCGGTTGATGAGCTTGATATGGCAGCAAAGATCCTCCCCCATGCGAAAAGGGTGTTCCGCTCAGTGCATTTTGCAGGGAGCGTGGAGAAAAGGTATGACGCCTTCCTTTGTCGGGAGTGCTGGATCCGTATCCGAATCTATCAGCGTCTGGAATGTCAGCAGCATTAGCCTGATGTACCAGAGGGCTGGTAGGGGGCTGATAAGAAAAATTTAATGAGACCGATGCCTGTGATATAGCACGCGGTCGACCAGGTAAGGCTGTCACGAGGGACTCATGTGAAAGAGCTGGCCTGGAAGTGGTTCTCGCCGCGGCCGTCGGGAAGTCTCGATGCCAAGGAGCCACGGGCGATGTCGAATAAGGTTCCGATGAAAAACTCCAGGTCTCGTGCGCAGGAGGTAATACCGCGTTCATTCGTTGGACTGCATGATCGCTGTGGAAGTCACCTCTATGAAGAGCGGATCTTGGCCGACTGATCGCCATTCCGGCATCGTTGTGCGCATTGCTTGGAGTATCTATCTCCAGTGAGGGCAAAAGACGGGGAGGGGAGGGCGATTTGCGCTTCCTAGTATTCGAAGGGGACGGCGTCCTGTGCTTGACTTCCGAAGAGTCCTATGCAGCTGTGTCAGCCACCACCTCCTCCAGTAGGAATCCCGGTCTGTTTCAAGCCCGCTCCTGAACATCCCATCTTCGCTCACTGACCTGTTGTCGGGGAAGTTCTCCCTCTTTGATGCGTCTGATGATCTCCCGTCTATCCATGGTCTCCTTCCTTTGAGCGTTCACAGGGGTTCGAGGCCGGCCGGTGAAGAATGGGTTGTAGATGGCTGTCGGGGAAATGGGTCCTTCTTCTTGTGAATCCAAACCACGCCCCTCCTCATTCCAATCTATCCTTCTTTTCATATCGTCGCCCATTTGATAAAAGGTATCATAATAACATATCGCTCAGGCGTTCAGTCGTCAAGCCGACATCGCAGGGTTCAGAGGAAGACAGCCGATTATGCTTGATTCCAGAGACCAAGTGATCTTATAGATGGTCGGTCCAGATATGAACGGAGGCTGGTCCGTAGCGGGGATGAGTCAGTCGTCGGTCGTCAGTCTGCCGCACGTTGATCGTTTGTGGTGGATTTCCAAGGTCAAAGAGGAGTCTAATTAGGTCACGGAACAGGATGAAAAGACTATCGTCAAGTCAATCTCGTGAATGAGTCGTATTCACCGCCTTCGGTCGTTCGCACAAAGCCGAATGATCACGGATCGCAGTGCGGATCCAAGATGACATGTGCCTGCATTTTGCGGGGAAGGCGCAAATGCTGGACCCCGAATTTGCATCTCAAAAAATGCACATTCATTGTTGATCCTTCCAGCAGATCCAGATAATTATCACACACTCAGCTCCGCAAGTCACGAGCTATTGAAACTATAGTCGCCAGATTACGCACGATGCCGAAACGCGACCGAGAAGATGCAGAATCCTCCGCAGCGCCAGCGAAGAAGGTCCGCAAAGGCTTCAGTGTAGGCCCGGAAAACTTGCCCGACGGCCAACACAAACGAAAAGCACAACAAATCAAGCGCAACCTGATCGAGAAAGCGAAGCTGAAGAAAGAATACGCCAAAGTCAAAGCCGCTCATGAAGCAGAAACACCCTCGGCTGCAGACCCCGAGGCTTCGACCGTCAGCGAACCACATCCAGATCGACAAATCATGATAGATCAGGGCCCACGGGATGAGAACGAGGAGCGCGAGGAAGCCAACTTTGAGAGGAGGAGAAGAAAGCCAAAGGTTGTTCCTTTTCAGAGAGAGCAGAGACGAGCGGACCAAGCAAAGGCAGAAGCTGAGGCGCGAAGAAAGGCTATAGAACAGGCCAACAATGAGCGGCAGCAGAAGTTGGAAGAGAGGGAAAAGTTCAGGAGAGCAATGGCCAAGGCAAAGACGCCAGGCAGAGACGGGAAGAGGAAACTGGGCAGAGAAAGCACAGTCTTGCTTGAAAAGGTCAGGAAGATTGTTGGCGGTCAATGAGAGTGGGGCGGACGATCAGTATGCTATATGATACCCTTGTTTTTAGCAGCACAGCAGAATCGACGACAGCCGCAAACAGCTAATGGTTGTTGAAAAAGATTCATAAAGTTCAAGTGACTATTCCCTGGATATCCTACCCTGAACGCCGACCATGAGTCATTCCCGTTCAACATCACCTTAAATCTTGTACACGATACCTCCCGAGTACATGATTTTGTTGCGCTCGTTGAGCTCCTGCAGAGCCTTCTCTGCCTCAGCACTCTCAAAGCCAGCTTCGCCAGTTCTCAGTCTAGCATTGACAGCAGCGACCAAAGGCTCAACATCAGCAGCATCGTTTGCGAAGAGAGGGCCATCGATAAGCTGGCCAAGCGCTGTCTGGAAAGCTTGCAGCCTGCCTGCCGAGATTGGTCCATCAACTGCTTGTGCGTCTGTTTCTTGCGATTCGACCTCTTCGTCCTCTTGCGATTCAAGCAACTGGGATGCCGGCAGGGAGGAGGCCAAGCTGAACTGTGACGAGGACCCGGCCTGAGTTCCATTGGCACCGTTCTGACGAGATGTCCTCTGCGTGCGCGGGGTGACGTTGTACAAGTCGTCCTCATCTGCGCCGGAAGGCGTGTGACCATTTGCACCTTCAGTCGCCGAACCGTTCGTCTGAGGAGTCCTTCTTGTTGCTCTGGGTATAGCATTGGGTCTGGATCCGCCACGATATGCACCGTCAGCGGCGTCTGCCTCGTCGCCGTCATCATCTGACTCCTCGTCGTCAGTAGACATTGCGTCCGGCTGTCTTGTCTTTCTCCGTTTACGACGCTCGTCTTCGACAACCTCTTTGAACAAGGCAAACCTGAGGATACCCTCGGCTATCTCCGCATCCTTTTCTTCCACTCTGTTTGACAATCTCGACTTAGCATGAGCTGTGGCCAAACGGATGAGTGTTTCCAAGGTACGAGCAGTCATTGGCGAAGTCTTTCTCTGATTTCCTTCGAGTTCGTCGTTTCGCAAAGCCGAGTATGTCGTGACGATGTGATCCGCGGCACCCTTCGTGAGGATTGGCTTCACTCTTTGCTTGGCGTACTGAATATACTTTTTGATAAAGGGGATGCTGAGGACTTCGTGTCTCCTCTGGTTGCCACGTCCGACAGTGACAGTGACACCAGCGTGAAGCATGACGTTGTACTTTTCATATACCTCTGAAGGTCTGTTGCCGTCTCCATTGTCCTCCAGGCCAACTCCCAACGTCTGGTTCGCTTGTTCTCTGACAGGCGCACCCTCTTCAGTACCAGGCTGTCTGTATCTATGCATGCGGAGGACGTGTTCAGACACTTGACGATCTCGTACGTCCTCGATATCGTCAGTCACGATGAACAACAAGTCAAAACGCGACAAGAGCGAATCTGGTAGTGCAATGTTCTTGTGAGGGTCTTTGTGAGTGTCGTATTGTCCATAAATTGGGTTGGCTGCAGCAATGACAGAGCACCGGGCGTTCAACGACGTGTGGATGCCAGCTTTGGCAATGGTGACAGTCTGCTGTTCCATCACTTCGTGAATGGCGACACGATCGACGTCGGACATTTTGTCAAACTCATCAATACAGACAACACCCCTGTCACCCAAGACCATGGCACCAGCCTCGAGTCTCCTTTCGCCAGTCTCCTTGTCCGAAGTGACTGCAGCGGTGAGACCAACACCAGAGGATCCGCGACCAGTAGTAGCAATAGCCAGAGGTGCTGTGTTAAGGACGAAGCGAAGCAATTGAGATTTCGCTGTAGACGGGTCACCGACCATCAGAATGTTGATATCACCTCTCAAATGTGTTCCGTTGTCAAGGTTCTTCTCCATACCTCCAAGAAGCATAAGCAAAATGGCCTTTTTGATGTAGTCGTGGCCGTAAATACTCGGAGCCAATGACTGCGAGAGCAGCTCGAATACCTTGCGCTGCTTGGCTATCTTGTTGATATTTCGAATGTCTGTGTCGGTAATGTTGGCCTGGGCGATACCACCGCCTGATTTTGAGGAAAGGAGAATGATGTTGTTTGCGAGCAGTAGTGTGCGGAATGTCGAGCTGCCACTACCAGCATTGCGGTTACCAAGCGACCTGTAGATTCCAACGAGCTGAATCCTATCACCAGGCTTGACTCTGTCGACCATATCATCGTCGAGTATCACATCAACACTGCGCGGCAGCTGTCCAGCAGGCGCCCGCTCAGGCATTTCTTGAATGGAGATTGTCTGGTGATCTCTGTATGTAGAGTACCCGTACTCGGTGATCAATGGATTACCATCTTCGTCTTCTGTTGGGTACACGCTGGTACTTGCGGCTCCACTCGCGCTCATTGTCTGGTCTCGGTACTCACGGAAATGAAAGGTACTTTTGCGCTCATTGTAGTGTACACTCTTGACGACCTTGGGCCTCACCAGAGAACATTTTGTCACGATACCCTCGAGAGAGACCATGTGATTGAGATGCGAAGACGCGAGTGTTCGCGGGTTGCAGGCAAACTCTCCGAAACTACCAATGTATGCACAGTAATATACTGTTTCTTCCGCTGTTTCATGCGGCTCTCGGTTGCCGAGTGTGTTAACAATGTTCTTAAGAGCGCGGTCGAATGCTAGCGAAAAGTCGAAAGGGGTGTCAAGAAGTCCGTCTGCAATTTCCTTGTTGTGTGATCTGATCTCATCGATACTGACGGTGAGTCGTCGAAGGCCTCTGTTGAGCATGAGGACAATCTCAGCTCTGTAGCTTCGGGCCCTTGGATCGGCTGGATCGTTTAGTAAGAGCTGAACAAGGTACTCAGTGTGAAGTCTTACTAGGATCCAGGAACTCTTCCGCCGCTCTAATGCGATCCCTCGTCGCTTCATCTCTCAATTGCAGACCGTCCATGGCGGCTAAGTTGGGAGCAGCGGCTTCTTCGAGGAACAGTCAGGGGTGCTTCGTCTGTAAGGGTAAAGTGAGCGCTGTGATGGGCAGCCAATTCCGGTTGTATGCGACAGGATAATTGTTGCGCTTTGGTAACTGTATGGGATGGTAGAGGGGTGGAGCACCACTGTGAACGGTCAGGAGCTGGAGTTTTCGGCGCAACAATGAAACGCGTCGCATCACGCTCAAACGCGTCTCCAAATCGAGGCTTAAGTGGTTCTTGGCGGATGCTCCTTTCCAAATTGCCGAAAGAGCGCGACAGGATTTAAGGTTTGGCTACTGTGATTACAGGAAGACATCGGATGTTCTGGCGTTCTGCGCTGACGTTTTATGTCTTGTGCCTCTGCCATCATTTGTTCCACTGGTGTCTACTATTGTACCCACAGATATCTTTGATCGCATTATGCTATATCATCCTACAGTGGTATCACCGACATCCCCAATTTCTACCGCATCACGCTCGTGACCGCGCCTACCGGGATGGCGCTCGAGTCGGGCTCTTCAACCGTCAATCCAAATAATGAAGTAAACACACCTTCTACCGACCACCTTCAAGACGCAGCTGTCGATCGACCACAAGTACGGTCTATTCCGCCATGGGTTGTCAATGCAGATTCAGACGAGGCTGGTCAAACTACACAACCCCTCCGAATGCCCGAGCCGCCAGTAGTCCCACACCATCAATACATGCCGGAGGAACAGCGGAAAAAGGCAGCGCGAGGACGACGATACGATCAATACCGAACTGCAGAACCAGCCATGCTGGATCAACCACTCGCAGATAGCAGTCTAAGATGGCTTCCGTTCATGCTGTCTGGTCCTCAATATCAGGCGCGAGACACTGAAGGAGCGCGGTTAATGCCGGACAGCTGGATGGAGGAGAATGTCGCGTGGTGGTCGCCGCCCCAGGATGATGCAGAATCCCATCATGAGAAGAGGAGAACATGGTTGTTGGACCCAGACAGGAGAAAGGGATCCGTGTCACAGGCAAAAGGCAGACTGTTGACGAACCCGTTTGTGCCTCTGGTCTTCCGACTTATGGTCACGATCTTTACAGCAGCTGCACTCGGCCTCGGCGCGCGTGTCTACCACCAGACTCGTGTAGCAAACGGTACGGCCCCGGGCGGTTGTGTACAGCGCGCGTCGACCTATATGGACATAGTGCTCAACAGCATTGCGATTCCTTACATCGCTTACGTCACTTGGGACGAATACACCTCTCGACCGCTTGGCTTGCGTAGTGCGACGGCCAAGATTGCGTTGCTCCTACTGGATTTGTATTTTATTATCTTCTATGGATCGAACCTTTCGTTGGCCTTCGACGCATTGACAGACACGAGATGGGCTTGCTACGATTCGGGCAGGGCACAAACATGCCCACTGACACCATCGATATGTCACTCTCAATCAGCACTTTCCGCGGTTTTGGTAGTCGCACTCATAGCCTGGGTGATAACATTCACAGTCTCTGTTCTACGCGTGGTCAAGAAGCTGCGGCCTGACGAATAGCAGGAGTCCGGAAAGGAGACTGCCAGTTAGGAAAATCACGAATAACGAATTCATTATTTTTTACACGTTCAGTTGAATCACACAAGCTTCTGCTGAACGCCTATTGTACAACAGAAATTGTTTGCTTTGCTGTGAGCCTTGGGCATCGTCGTGTTTGCTGAGACCCACAAGACAGGGATTCGAAAAGCATGTATACCGTGCTCGCTGGACCGGAGGTAACATCCCCGTCGTGTCTTCCTTGAGCATCAAGGTATCGCTCAAGATCCTAAGAAGGAAGATATGCCTCATCGCACCCTCGAGTGCATCTCGTTGGTTCTTGCAGCATTCTTGCAGCATTTGCATGAAGTATTCTTGGGCAGGTCGAGACGAATTGCGAAGACAGCCAACGACGTGAAGTTGTAAACACGGAGTTTTCAAGGGACAAACCTAAAGTGACGTAGGCGACGAACTAATTTTCTATGGAGCAGAAACGGCGGACGGGCACCCGAACGAGACTCGGTCCCGATCGTATCGGTGACCAGTCTTCCATACTGTGACAAAACAAGTGTCGATCTATAAAAATCCTTGGGTGCCTCTGATATAGCGAGAGGTCGACTGGCTTATAGATTTGATGTCTATAATTGATGATAAGATGATTAGTGATTAATCCGTATGACTACAATAGCTATGCGTTGAACATTAGACGGCTGATGGCACACACAATGTCCTAAAAAGGCTGGGAAATCTGCTGTATGCGACACTTATTTTGTCAACCACGGGTCTTCCTCCTCCATTGACCGCCATGCACACCAGCTTCCACTTCCAGGACTTCTCGCCTATCATGACCAGACGTTCGATAGCGTAGATACGTCCCAACTTGGAGGTTCAATGCTTCGTCCGCTCTCTAAGGTCTTCTATACCTAGCAGATCTCTGTTATTCCTGACGAGCAATCCCTATCTCTCTCGTATCGTATTCCGCGGCAGACCTGGCGTTATGTTACACTTCAAAATTGAACAATGCACAGAAGCATAACTGCCAAAGCCACAAAAGCCAAGAGTTCTTCACCCAAGCCACGCTAACGGTGCAGACAAGGTTGAGATGGGCCATGAAACTCCGTTTTTTACCTTCACCAACCGTTTGGTACGATGGACCGGGAGGCCGGGATGTTCAATATTCAAAATCCGGTGCCTCGCAGCATCCAAGACCGAGTTCAAGTTCTGACACTCCAGCGACCCTATTATTGTTCTTACTGTCGTGTCGGTGCTTCGAACACGACTGGACTTCGACTCGAGCACCGCCTGGAATACCATGACATGAAACATTCGTCGCCAAGATGATGGGACCAGCGCACGCCCTTTGCGCGACTCTGATATTCGCTATCTACTGGGTCTCCGCCTCTGCCATCCATGTGGTCAATTCCACGTACACTAGAGCATCAAGAACTCCAACCCCCACTCTGGATGGGAAACTCGCCACGACTGGTTCTGGCAGCTCTTATGCCAGCCAATGTATGGCTCTGTCGAGCTCTTACTGGTCCGCTTACACCGCTTGGAGCAGCAACCATCAATCAGTCTCAACCCTGACCGAGTATTTTGGTGGCTCGACCGCGTCTGCTTTCACATCCTACCAAGATGAACAACCGAGACTCTGCGATGGTCATGCTCGGCTCTCTTATTCTCCCGCTGTACCAATATTGACCACTACGTTCAATCTCACCTTACCCGTCACCTCTACAGCCACCGACTTCCTTACCGTCTTCAGCATGTACCCTGGACCATCTCCAACTTGTAGCTACCCGGCATCTGATTGTGACCCCTTCTGGGAGGCTTACAGCACATTGTTGTCGTCCTGGCGCTCCACGAACCCCTCGGGTAACGCATCAGCCCCACAAATTACTCCTCCGCCGCAGACTCCAGGCTGCTACAACTCTTCTTGGTACTCCAGTGTATCAGCCGCTGAGGCTGAAATTCAAGGATGTGGACCCTGCACCATATTTGGACAAGGTGTAGAACTTGTTTACTTCCCTGTCCCTACGACCGTGTCGCGAGACATGTGCGCCACAACTCCTGCTGCAAAGTTGACCAACTATGGGCCAGGAGCTGTCATTGAAGCATACGCTGGAACATCTTACGGTGCTAATACTACACTGCCGCCGGGAGAAACGATTGTCACTGCCGTCGTGAATGGCCACACGTTCACTTCAGGCACGGCTTACATCTCCATTTCGTCAGTATGGGCAGAGAATCGCTGTAGTAACACACTTGGCACTCCCGTTACGGACGCAATCCTAGCCATGCCATCGGAATCAGTCCTGAGTTTACGATATTCGCAGAACCACTTTCAATACTTCTGGCTGACCAATACCCAAACCGGCTTCCCTGTCTCGTACGCAGACTTCAATCAACCAGTGCCTTATTCTGCTTGGAACGGACAAGCCTCGTGCGATCCGCTTGCTTGGTGGGAATGCCAAATCGTCTACGAAAACGATTACAGACCTCAACTGGCGATACCGCCGCAGATTACTATGCTCAATCCAGCATGGGAAGGTTGTCAACTTTGGTATGGCGGACTTTATGACCCTCCGTTGGCTCTCACTGCCACGACATTGGTAGTACCGACTGCTCCGGCAGGATACATTGCGCCTGCTGCTACACCTAGTCAGACCATTGCGGCGACAACAGCCGCCAAGACATATACGGCCATTGCCGACAACGCTGGCTCAGCGACAAACGCACCAGACGCATCGAATGCTTTTGTGTCCGGGTCCAGTGCTGGGCAAGCCGAAAGTGCTGCTAGTGCACAACAGACTGGAACATATACCGGGCTCGGAGCCGGCGCTGTGCAGGCCGAATCCGCAAGCGCTACGACTGGCTATACTGCGTTGGGCGCTGCACCCTTGACAGGAGCGTCAGGAACTTCAGAATCTCAGGGGGCTTCCGATGCTTCGGGTGGTCTTGGAGCTCTCATATATGCTGGAATATCCGGAAGCTCAGGCTCAGGAGAGCGCTCGGGATCAGGCGGAAATTCGGGCTCCAATTCAGACTCAGGGGACACCACGGGCACAGACGGGGGATCGGGCTATAATGAGAACTCGGAGCCCCTAGAAAGCCCAGGGTCTGGAGGGACCTCAGGATCTGGAGAGAGCGATGCATCAGGAGGGCAATTGGCATCTGATGGAAGCTCTGGAACTGCATCTGGTTCTGGATCTGGATCTAAAGGAAGTTCCGAATCTGGTGGCACTTTGAACTCTGGAGATAACTCTGGAGCTAAAGCAAGCTCAGGGACCAGTGACAGGGGGTCCAGTGACAGCTCAGGGGGATCTTATATCAACTCTGGAAATGAGGGATCCCTTTCTGGATCTGACGAAGCATCTACAGCAACTGAATCAGCGGCAGCAGGGTATAGCAATGTTTTCGTCGTCAATGGTCAAACATACACAGCAGTTGTTACCAAGAACATTGTCTCGGTCTTCTCGACTATAATAACCTCGGGCGCAACATCTCAGAGGCTTCCAGGAGGGCTCCTTGCAAGCTACGGATCTTCTGTCTTGAACATTGAGGGTTCTAGTACTTTGCTCATCACCCACCAGGCGACCCAAGCAGGAGTACCGGCCGTCAGCGCTGCACTGCCCTTCAAAACGACCTTGAACATTGCAGGAGAGACAATCGTGGTTTCAGAATATCCTACGCCAACCGGTGCCATTGCTGTCGGATCTACAATGCTGGTGATGGGAGGATCAGCGACTACTTTAGCGAATGGAGAGGTTATCAGTCACGCCTCGGACGGTCTTGTCATTACCTGGTTCACCGCTGTTGCACTGGAGCAGGACGGAAAGTTCACCGATGCATCATCTGGCACCCGTAATGCGCAGGGCGGTGCTGCCACTGCTTCTGCAAAGCTTTCGGGCCAAGTTGACAACGGATTATCCACGCAGGGTGCCAGAACTTCTGCAAACTCTCTCATCTCACAAACTGGGACTACCGGAACGTCACGTAATACTGGTTCTTCAGCGTCAATCCAGCGGATAACGCCGACCGGTAAAAGCGCAGCCTCGTCCAATGCCGCCCCGCTCGGCCTCGTAATATCGGCGCTGGCTGTCTACTTTGCGTTTGGCTGATGTCACTCCACTCGGATTTGCCGGGATACACCCGCCTGTACGTGGCGTCTCTACATACTCAGTCTGGCCACTTAGCCCCAGAGTGCCACGTCTCCATAGGGCGAAGCTCATGTAGCAAACCTCCATTCAGGAGCTCAAGGATCCAGCTACTGAGACACTTATTCTCTGATCGGTCCTCGGGTGGGACGAGGGGAGATTTGTGCCGCCATAGTGCGAAACATCGGTCGAGGACACATCGACGACATGAAGGCAGACGAACTACAGACGTCGAAATAGCCACGCCTTGAGTGGCGAGGCAACTAGCAAGTGATATGCATTGCTACGAAAGGCACGAGATATAGACAGACACTGAGACGAGTTGATGACTTCTGCTTCCATGTCATATGGAAGCAATGACATGATTGCTTCTTATTATATTTACAAGCAATCAATGGTGGTGGTGAGAAGAGACAGCCACTGAAGATCTTAAATGGTCGTCCGTTGCGATCTAAATTAACGCTTTGGATCGCGAATATTCTACGAAGGACGCTCGTATCCCTCAACATCGGTCGAGTTGCTCAACTTCTCGAACCTCTTGACATTCTTGCTGTAGTTCTCCAACTTTGTGTTCATGGCGGTGTAAGCGTCGGAACCAATCACGCATCTGAGAGGAGGATCCTCCATTGTAGCCAGCTCGTACATGGCAGCAGCACCCTTGGGAGGGTCACCGGCCTGAGTTCCATTCCTCTTTTGCATCATGGCCTTTGCGTCAAAGTGGTCATACTCCGGCTTCTTGTTCTCTCCAAAGTCCATGGACCGACCGGCCCAGTCGGTGCGGAATCCACCTGGCTCGACACATTGGACGTGGATGTTCCACTCTGGCTTGAGCTGGAATTAACCGTCAGTAAAGTCCTCTTCGTGAATGCAAGTAGCGACTCACCTCATGGCTGAGAGCCTCGGTATAGCCTTCGACAGCCCACTTGCTGGCACAGTAGATGGTGAAACCTGGGACTCCTCTCTGACCACCGATAGAGGTGACCTGTTGAATGAGACCTCCGCAAGGCTTCTGGCTGCGCATGGTCTCCAGTGCGACTCTGGTCACATTAATCAAGCCGAAGAAGTTGACCTCCATCTGTGTCCTGATCTGCTTGTCGCTCAGCGACTCAAACTCGCCAGACAATCCGTAGCCTGCATTGTTCACGACAACATCAAGACGTCCAAAGTGCTTGATAGCGGTGTCAAAGGCCTTGTGAATGCTGTCCTCCTTGGTCACGTCCAAGTCGACAGTGAGCAGATTGTCCTTGGTGGTGTCGGGAAATGACAGCTTGGAGCTGTTGCGTGCGGTCGCAACAACCTTGTCGCCAGAAGCTATACACTTCTTGACGAGCTCGTAGCCGAAGCCAGTGCTAGTGCCGGTAATGAAGAAAATCTTGGGTGACATGCTGTACGGAAGTGCGGAGTAAGTGAGTTGAAGATAGGAGTACGGCGGGCAGAGAAGAGGTCTATATACCCTCTGACATCTCGCATATTCGGCAAGTGACAGTGAGCTTCGTCAGTCCCAAACCCTATCATATTTCCCTTCTGCAATACAAAGTTACGCAGGCATTGGTGTTGATGTTGATCGTACGGAGTAAGGCTACGTCAGACCCAATCGCCGCTCTTATCTCCGGGATCCGGGGCATGCCGCAACATGGTCCTGTCAGTCCTATGAGCTTCACCAACACTTGATTAATGAGGCTCGCAGAAAGCAGTCAAGGAGGGCTACGTAATCGGAGTTCATAGGCTCTATATACGTTCATGCCACTAGGAGTGAGGAAAAAGGATAGTGTACAAATGGATCCTAAAACAATGCCTTTCCATGAGTCTCAGCCCAGTCATCAGGAAGCTTGAACTTGTGCGGAACACTGTACTGCCCACGACAGCTATCTGTCTTGCAACCCTGGAGCTCGCAGCGGCCGTACAAGCGACAATAACACTCGGCAGCGCTCGGACATGCTCTGTAGTTGAGCTGCTCCAGATCAAGACCACTCTCCTGCCCATCGTAATTTGCTGCCATCTCCGTGCCTTGATGTCGGAGAAACAAGATGTGCCAGAGGTAAGATACTATCCGACCTGAGACGCGATCGTCTTTCGGTGCGGCTTTCCCTGGCTTCCCGGAGTCCTCCATCGAATTTCCATCGAGGAGCCACTGCCGGAGCGCAACGTACTCTTGCCGCGAATGCTGCCACATGCTCTCTCGAGAGACGACGAACTGCGCACAGCATTGCGAGCGTACCGTGTCGCTGCTTTCGATAGAGGGTCTTCCCTGGGTGTTTGCCTTCGAGTGCTGGCCCTCATGCCCGAACAGAGACAACAAAGCACCAGGAAGTGCCTTGTCGCTTGCCGCACGAGCGTTCCAGGGTTCTGTCGCAGCCTGCAGCGAAGTCTCCATACTAGCCTGCGAACGCATGTTGGCTGGACAGGTCCCTACAGACCAGTCGCAGCGAAGGTTGTGGAAGCCGTCGGCCTCGACAGCAGAAGAAACATTGAGTGCAAGAAGCAGTGCCAGATTGTCGTACTCCGGATGATCATTGTGCCAAGCATAGCGCGTTCCATGAACGAAGACTGCACCAGCCGCTGGAATATCGTCGTAGTTGTCGATCAGGAACGTGAGATAAGCCATAGCCTCATGACCGTGATTTGCTGGTACTTGTAGATACGTCGAATCCTTGTTTGGCGCAGCATCGGCGGTGTACACGCACAAGTGATAGGTATCCTCAAGCTTCGAAAGCCATTTCGTGTCGCCGTCGGCCTGGACTCGCGATACGACTAGTGCTGTTTTCGAGCTCTCAAACAGGCCTGGGCATCTTCCGCGAAATTCAGGGATAGTGGCAGATGTTGTCTTGTAACGTACTGTCCTCCATGAGAAGTGTCGATTAGATGTCTGCTTTCGTGTGAATAGCAGGATGACCAGGAGTACGGAGACGAACAGTGCAAGCTGTAGTGCTACGCGATTGGATCGTCGGTTCATCTGCTACTTGCGCATGACTAGTGCCGCTAAGTTCTTCTCATCTAACTCGATTGGAAGCCAACAGTTGGTTGTATAAACTTGCAGCGGCTTAATTCCAGATGAAATGCCAAGGTAGATTGTATGTAGGTCCTGGCGCCTTTGTCCGTTGCGGCTGAACATCGGACATCAAGAAACACCTCAACCTTGTCGAGACGTCCATCCACTCAGACTCGCGGTTGACAAGATAAGTGTCGCATACAACGCCAATTTCAGCCTTTTCATGATACCATGTATAGCACCAGCTGTTCATTATTCAACTTGACACTTGTATTATGTTTCAGAGATGGAATACATACACCGCGCTACTGGAAGCTCTGTTTCAGGATCTCCGGCTTCCTCTCATCCAGATCTAGGACCATCTGACCAAAAAGGCCATTCGCCCAAGAAAACCACTGGCGAGTCCAGTCAGTCACATTGAAGCTATTGATACTTTCGTGTATGAGCCCTAAACCGTCAGTACTGCTGAGGATCTGCTTCAGTTGGTCACTGATCTCCGCATCGTCATCGCTTGTCAAGATTCGAATGATGCTCGCCATCGGCCATGCGTAGCCGGGACCATCGTGTGGTCCGCCGACGCTGCTGATCACCGGGCCATGCATGAAGTAAGGGTTGCCCCGTGAGAGAATTAGACGGCGAGTGTTCTGATACACAGTATCATTTGCATTAAGGTATCCGAAAAGCGGTGCCGCGAGTAGAGATGGTATGTTCGCACTGTTCCGTTGTCAGCTCCTGTCTCCAGGCTCTCAGCTTAGCAGTACTTACTCATCCATGATATTTTGCGATCCATAACCATCCACTTCGTAGGCATATATTTGATCGTTATCACGGCTAGACACGATGCCGTATCTGGAGATGGCATCTCGCAGACTGCACGACAAGCTGTACATTCGATTCGCGAGGGCAGTGTTGTTGTAACCAAGCTGGTGCATAATTTCCGATGCCGAAGAAAGATACCGGGCAAACATCATGTTCCCGGGAATAAAGAGCTGGTAGACTGTGGCATCATCCGACGGTCTAAAAGCAGACCTGATCAGGCCAGTACCGTTTTGTACCGGGTTGCCAATTCCATTATTCTCCAGCGTTTCCGAAGCTCTGTTGGAAAGACGTGTGAAGGTATATGGACTATCGGCCACGCTGCCGTTGGCATTGTACGTTGGAGTCATCATCTCCTCTGCAACATTCATGACCGCTTCAACCGCACTGATCCAGTTGTACTTGCCGAAAAAAGCAACATCCTTAGTGGCTGTGTAATAGTTGGTCGATACCTCCAGGAAGGCGGCTAGCGAGTCGAGCTCATACTTGCATTCGAAGACCGAAGCGTTGTTGTACATGGGCTTCACCATATCGTCGCTGGCGGATGGGTTGACTGCAGGCTTGATACCAGACTCTACAGGTGGTTGAAAGGCCTGGCAGTACGGGGCGATCAGGAGATATCGAGACTGGAGGTTGATGACTCCTCTGTATAGACTGGCGAGTGAATCTGGCGAGGCCGAAGCATTGAGCAAGAGAAGGTAGGACTGCAACTGGTTTGCCGAGTCTCTCAGCCACATGGCGTTGATGTCACCCGTGATGATGAAAGTCAACTCCTCGTCACTGCCGTTTGCATAGCCTTTCCATCTGATCGCCGTGTCCAAGGTGTTTGGGTACGCGTTCAAAAAGAGCCGCGCCAGATCTGGATCGCTGATGTCGCCCATCACACGGGAAATGGTGGACTCCACGATCGACGAGTTGAATGTCCGACATGCTGGAGCTGGTCGTTGATACGAGAGGTTGTATCTTCCTGAGGAATACGGACCGTGGTGTAACTCGGCATAGTCGAGATAATCGGGACACTGAGCGAGAACGCTCGAGGTCATGAATAGGACAGAAATGAGATTCATCTTCATCACGACGTGGGAATGAAACCTACTGAGGGACTGTGTATACCTGACCGACCGAATCGATTTTAACTCGACTCTTTATATCCTACCTTTCATCTCGATCGACATAGATTTCGACTTTTGGAGCGGGGAACCTCCGATCGTATCACGAACCACTCACCTGCTGAGGGGAACAGGATTTTTGATATGCGCATCGTGCAGATCTTGAAGCATATGGTGTAACGTTACGGAAGATGTAACCTCGCGGCGGACGTTCACTTGGAACCGACAGGCCAAGGACGGACCGGTGCCGAAGAGGAGGAAAGGGAGCACATACAATCAAGCGACAGAGGCGGGGTATCGTCGCTCGCGGTTGACAATATAAGTGGTACTCAGGAATATGGCATTCAGTAACTTAAGATATACCACGATTAATCAATAATCCGCATGACTTGTTTATGTTGATTACATGTACATGTACTGTTGCTGTGTGTGATGTTCGTGCTGCGTGACGTCAGCTTGGCACAAGTGGTTGCTCCATTTGTCTTCCAAGTTGCCAGCGAGCGCACGACGCAGGTCATCTCCCACCGTGCCGCATCAATTGGGCACTGTCATCAGGTTGCGCCGTATCAATTGCGGCCACGATGGACATGGTCGTGTGCTTGTGAACAGGTCTGCCTCCATTCCAAAACATGACGCTTTGATAAGTCCTGGTATTGCTTTCTGATTGCTGTTCCACACTGTCGTAATTCTCAACCAGGCAGCTTCACCGCTGGTTCGGAGAGCTCCCAGCCCCTTCCGAGCGCGGCCTAGTAAGTCACCTACCGTAGACAAAGACCCTCGGCGCATATCTTGCGCTCTTTTCTATTTTACCTTTTGCTTGCGAAACTGTATCATGTCCACCGAAACAGAATCGACATCGGCGGAGAAGGAGGCTCAAGAATACTGGGGCTATCTGTTCAAAGCGGACAAAACGGGCACCGACAAACTTAAGAACCTCCTTCGCGGCTTGCACCGACTGATCGTAGGCTACATGTCACTCACGAGCGGGTACTCAGTCATTGACTGTCCACTATAGGGATCCAAGTTCGAACCATACGACTCTTCAGACCTTACACCTTCACAACTAGCGCGCTTCTACAAAGAGCTTAATGGCAACTACGACCCTCTATTCCTTCAGACACCTCCAGCGACGATCGCCTTCATCTACAAGAACCTCGGTTGCCTACACAGTCTTCAACCACTGCCCGGTGCCGCAGCCGAAAGTCGATTCACGGAGCCTACAATACCAGCGTTAAAGCTAGAAGGATGGATTATGTGGGAGACCATACAGCTGCTTCTAGGTCCAGAAGAGCATGCTTGCTTTCTCATGAAGGCGGTCAGTAAGTGGGATGTTGAGGACCCTGATACCGGAGATGTCTTTCCGAGTATCCTGCCACGATCGGCCTTTCCCTCACAGCCGGATGCTCACATGGTCGCATGGTATGAGGGAGTGAGTGAGAGATTGCGAAGAGAAGCCGAGGAGGAGCAGAGTATGCGCATTTCGGCTGTTGAGGAGGAACCCAGCAAGCAGATCGAATCTGCAGACAAACACCATCGCAAGCACGATCATCGGCACTCACACCCTCAGACTCCAGTGGAAGAGGAAGCGCCGGATTCTAGACGGTCGGCGATCGCCTATTTCCGCAATCCGCTGTTTCGCAGAGAAGATGGTCGGCCTGGGGTGGTAAGGAGGGATAGTAAGCATCCGACATTGAAAGAACGAGGCAAATCTGCGGCATCGTCTATGGGACGGGTCATGCGTGATGTTGCCAGTCCTAGTCTTTGGGATGGTGGTAATCGAGAGCGCGATAGAGAACGGGACCGGGACAAGGACAAAGACAAGGATCGCCACAGAGATAGGTCAAGGCGCCGTCGTAGCCTTCCGCATCACTTGCAAGGATCTGATGATGTCGAAGAGGTTCCTTCACCACGCCTGCGTCAGCGGAACGTGACCGCACCTCACAGAAGTACGCCTGTGAACGACTCTCCTACGTCGGATCGAGAACACTGGGATTCGGACGCGAGCCCACGCTACCCGTCTGCACACCACCATAACCGTCATAACTCTTCTCCGCATGATCATACGGTCCGGCACTCGAAGAGCCACGACCCAACACCAAGTCCAAAGGACTATTTTCCACCATACGAGACCGACTCGTCAAGACGAGGGTCGTACCAGAGTGAAGCGCACTCTTCGAAACCTGGCACTCCAGCTCGTTCGCTAATGCCGTATCCCAGTCGACCGTCAACATCCGGAAATGACGTTGACGTTGTTCATTCTGGATTTATGCCAACCGCATCGCCCCTCTTCGCGACTCAGATTGCGCGTAACGAGCAGAGAAGTGGCTACTTTGGTCAGCCAGCGATGACCCAACTTGGCCGCGACAGATATGGAAGTTCACCAAAGTCACCCAAGCCGGATCAGGGATCGCACTCTGGAAGGCGACCGGAGCAGCATAGATCACAAGCTCCGACACCCCCTTCAAACAACACGGTAGGTCAGCCACCAAGACCAAAGGTTACCAGGTTTGAGACACCCGTACAAGGCGTACACGGTCGGTCATATGTGAGAGAAGGACCATGGAGATGAAGATCAGATCTGAATGATGATGATTTATGCACGTGAAAGAACACCACACACCACACACCACACACCGCACACCATAACGATGTTTTCGGCCGTACACTGGTATTGGGTATTACCGTCTTCTTGATACCAGTTTGATAGGATAGTGATTTTAGCGAAAAGATACCCTCTCAACTTTATTCTCTGCTCATGTACGAGAATCATTATCATGTCTGGTTTCCATGCACCTTTTGGATGCTGCACGCCGCTTACAGTATGTACACGACCCATCGATTTTGATGACGTCAAAGCCCAGTCGCCCCTCGGCCATCATCTTTCTCGACGCATCCATTTCATGCAAACATCTATTTATTCATCGCTAAGCACGTCGCTCTTACTATCCTGCAACCATCAAACTGAAGCCACTCACAGCACTCTTCTTGATCTCCAGTTTCATCGCGTTATTGAGCATGACAAGCATCTTCCAACGCCTAACCCGCCCCTTCACAAACTCAGCCACCATGTCATTTGGTGAAGGCGCTGCCTCCAACGGCACAAGCAACCTGCCTGCTGGTGCACAAAAGGCGACACTGGCTGCAGGATGTTTCTGGGGAATTGAGCACATGTACATACATCACTTTCCGCGAGACGCTGTCATGTCCGCCCCGGTCGGCTACATCGGTGGTGACACCAAGAACCCATCATACCGCGCTGTATGCTCTGGATCGACTGGTCACGCGGAGGCTGTCCAGATCACATTCGACCCCGCCAAGGTGTCTTACCGCACCCTTCTCGAGTTCTTCTACAAGATGCACGACCCTACGACATTGAACAGGCAGGGTCCAGACACTGGATCACAGTACCGCAGTGGTATCTTCTACCATGATGCAGAGCAGGAGAAGACGGCTAGGGAGGTGACACAAAAGGTTTCAGAGCAGTGGTGGAAGCAGGGCAAGGTCGTGACTGAGATCTTGCCAGCCGGTCAATGGTGGGATGCAGAGTCGTACCACCAGAAGTATTTGGACAACAACCCAGGTGGATACGAGTGCCCAAGTCACTATCTGAGGAAGTTCCCAGACTTGCAGTAGATGATCATGAGTCAGCAGACTATGAACCTCCGAACCTGTATATAGCCGCCCAATTTGATACCACGCTTTGCATTTGCCTATATGCTTGACTTGACCTCACCTTTTGCACTACCTACGCCGGTCGCACACCACGAACCCACCCCATGCAATGACAGCGCATATTGCTGCATGATCAATGGAGCGGGAGTGCATTCCACGGTTCAAGCAGACGCACGCGGTTGACAGAATAAGTGTCGCATACAAAGCTAGATCCAGCCTCTCAAAGACACTGTGTATGCCATCAGCAGTCTACTGTTTTATGTATAGCTATCGTATTCATCTTGTCATTTATCATAGTACATTGCTCATTATCAACTATTATATCTATATATAGTCCCTTAAAGTCCAACATCAAACGCAGCAGCAGTACCTTAATCAATAAGTTACCTAAACAAGTCATGCGGATTATTGATTAATCGTGGTATATCGTAACCTCACATGTGTCGGTATACCAGAAAGTTACTTCTTATAGGAGGCGAAGGTGGTGCGATGTATCAACTAAAAGTCCACAAGGAAACCCTTGTGATGCATTTTTCCCGTTGCGCCTTTCCTATCTACCCTAGGCTAGCATGACAAGGAGTCTGTACGCCGAAAAGAAATTATACCATGGCCGTATTGACTGAAGAACATATCAACAGCACGCCACATCGGCCCAAATTGTATATGCACATCTGCTAAAGAAAACAAACTCAAACATCTAGTGCTCAAGAAGTCTAAGGGAACCTTGAACGACAACGTTCTCCAAGATCGATCCTGGTGGAACGTCGATGGTCTGACCCTCGGAAGCAACAATGATGACGGTACCCTTGAGGGTGACACCGCGACCAAGGTTGACGGCACCGGTGATGGTCAAGTGGTCGAGCTCAAGAATCTTCGGGATGCTTGGAATGCGGGACTGGAAAGAGGAAACCTTCTTGAAGTCGCTTCCGAGCTTGATAAGAGGAGAAGTACCGCCGAAGCGCTTCTCGTCCATCATTAGCTGACCGTGCTTGAGGGTGTACAGGTCAGACTTGACAAGCATCAAGTCAGAGCAGGTCTTGACTGGCAAGAAGCGGCGTCTTGGGACATTGACACCGTGTGCGTTCTTGAAGTGACGGATAGCAGCACCGACAGCAGTCTCGAGCTGAACAATGCTGACATCGGCCTCGCCCTTCTTGTCGGCTGGGATGGACTTGCCGTTTGGAATAATCTCCATGGCGAGCTCGTTAGCCTCGACAACACGCTTGATAGCGCGGAGGTTCATCCAGATGTTGTTGGTGTTGAAGTACTTGAACTTCTTGATCGACTTGAACTCGTTGACGTGCTCCTTTGGAACCTGTGCGATTTCGAGAAGACGGGCTTGTCCCTCGTAGTCGATGATGGTACCACCCTTGACATCAGCCTTGGTCTTGTCGGTCAACTCCATGATGTACTCGGCCTTGCTCTCGACCATGTGCTGGAGAATGTTGAGATCAACGACGGCACCAAGGTTGTCAGCGTTGGAAAGGAAGACAATCTCGATACCACGCTCGATGAGCTTGTCGAGGATACCAGAGTTGTAGAGGGACTCGTAAACGTCACCGTGTCCTGGTGGGTACCAGTCGGAGATCTGAGAGTTGGCGGACTTTGGTGCTGGGAGGAGAGAGTCCTTGAGCACACGTGGGTACTTGGACTGGTTGAAGGTGAGAATGTCAATGTTGTGACCCTCGTACTTCTTGATGATGTTGGCGGTGTCTTGGTCGGTGTTGAAGGAGTTCATGAGGACGAATGGAACGTTGACGTCGTAGGTACGGTTGAGGTACTCGATTTGACGGACGGACAAGTCGAGGAAGGACATTCCCTCACGGACCTCGATGACAGACTTTGGACCAACGCAACCCATGGAGGTACCGAGACCACCGTTGAGCTTGAGGACAGCGAGCTTCTTGAGGAACTCGGTGCCTGGCTGCTTGCCGGCAATGTCGTTGTAATCGACGACCTGCTCTGGCTTTGGTGGAGCAATCTTCGACCAATCGATCTCGTTGCCCTTGGCCTTGTCGTTCAAGTATCTGCGGAAAAGAGCGAAGAAGTTGTCCATCTCGGTCTCGAAGCGCTGCGTATGCGGTTAGTGGGTGGCCCCTTTTCAGTATGTTGATGGGACTTCTCACCTTCTTCTCACTTGGCTCGGTGACACTATCGACGAGCTTGTTGAGGGCATTGCGCATCTGGGAAGCGGCAACGGAGGTAGAGGTGTTCTCGAAGGCCTGCAAAATGGGTCAGCCCGATGCAAAGAGTAGCGAGGAGGCTGCAATGATGATATGTTCGACACGTGGAGCCACAAAAAATGTCATAGAAGCGGCATGTCTTGGATACAGGTACTCAATCTTGCCAATTGTTCACCCCGTGCATCGTCGTAGTACCCTGTGTTCAAGCTCTTCGTGCTGCTCCTTCCATCTCTTTTCCGAATAACGCGCAGGTCGTTCCAAAGGTCGTCTGAAGCTTCGCACTCAGGTCAAACATATCACAATCTTTGTCAGGGGGGATGGACGAAGACGGCTGGCAACCGCCTTGATCCAGGGAGTCGTGTGAATACTTACAACGTGGGATTGGGTCTTGCCATGGTGACGCTTAGCAAAGTCACCGCTGTCGCCGTTGGCACCAGCTGGCTTGAGGTGTGAAGGGATTTCGGAAGACATTGTGAGTGTGTGTGGAAGGAGAGAAGACGAAAGTCTGCGAGGGCGATTGTCAGTTTTGAAGAACTGCAGATGCAATGTATTGCAGGGGTGCGGTGAGTGAGGTGGTAATCGGAGAGTCCAGGGACAATTGGAAGTTTGTAGTTTTTTGGGGAGGGGCCAAAAGGTACGTACCAACGGTTCAGAGAGCTGAGGTGAGTACAGAACACAGAGCAGGAAGGCGCTCGAGCTTGAATAGCAGGAGCTCAGTGCACGGGCTGTAATTGGCGAATGCAGAAACAAGTTGACCGGGGAGGCGATCACCAGCGACAGATTCGGACAGAAGTCAATTTGTGCTGGAACAGGGGAAACTGTGCCGGAGCTTTGGAGATCTGTTTGGTCGAATAAAGAAAGCACGTTCAATGCTTGGAGGGGCGGTGACACAGAGGATGGAAGAGAGGAGGAGATACAGGTTTGAGCAGCGGCTAGGACAGCAACAGGTTTATATACGGTTCTACAGCATTGAAGCAATCAATGACAGTTGTGGTGTTACAACAACGTACAGGTAGACGCAGCTGGCCCAGCAATTTAATTGAAGCTCAGCCCAATACTGACGCATGGCCGCAATAGCTTCTTGCGGGCACCAACGCCGCAGCCGTCTGCTTGTACCGTATTTACTAGTCTAGCGCCTCACCCTCATAGAAAGTCTGGAAGGTCGATGGTCACGGATGGTGCTTCTTTAGCCGCTCAACGGTCGCCGGCAGTGACCAGGTTGTCCTGGGAGTTAACTTGCCACCTGTTCTTCGATGCTGTCTTTTGCCAGGTTGAGCTGCCGTGTAGCACTGAAGTGGGATCCAACAAGAGCGTGTGTTGAGCCTGTTGTCTTCGGATAGCTTGTTCGACTTGGATTGCATCGTGGGAGTTGTCGCTGCAGTACGTGCAATTATTCGTGTGCAACTGAAATGTGGATATTTTGATGGTGGGGTACGTCGAGCGAAAACCGCCGCTGGGCTGGAAGCATTCCAATTCGATTGCTTCATCTCTTGACTGGAACGAAGGTTGGCGTATGTATCGTGACTCGGATCCTCTCATCACTCAATACCGTCATCGCATTGTGGTCGTTACAAGGTCACTACTATTGCTGTTTGATGGTGTTCGATAATATTCAGGGACCCTGCCCCAGATCTTCAGGAACCGCGGCAACAAACTCGGTATAGAGCGCTGATAAATACCTTAGTGCTTCAGCCATCTCGATGGTGACTCCCACAGGATCAATGATATGACAAACTACCTTCCTCTTCGCATACTGCCTTCACCACCGTTGAGATCTGATACACTCGGACTTGTACGAATGGCAGGCCAGGATTAGAATGTTATATCGATCTTCCATGCAACGGAGTCTGTGCACTCCTCCCCGAAAACCAATCTCCAATCCCGGCTACACTAGCTTTGCTGCGTTCCTCTATTGGGTACATGTAACCGCTGCTAGTCTCGGCGACTTCAGCACACCTTTATTACTCCACCGAACCACATCCAACAACCTGTTTTTGACATGTCTCAGAGAGGGCGCCGCAGTGGCTTGTTTCGGCGTCTGTCTGCCCTGCGCGAGGCTTCGCTGTGGCTGCGGGAGCCCTTCCATGAGCGGAACAATACAGCTCGTTCCTGCATATGACCACGAGCTGTCTGCCCTGTTCCGCTTGGGGACTCCCATGCAGCTCGGGCATGGCTTGACAATGTGCGGTTCGACTCTCAATCTTGGTCCGAGTTCTTGCGTTGACTCTTCATCTGCTCGGCCGTCCTGTACACCTCTATCACCGGCGCGTCGGCGAACGAGATGGCCATGGGCTTCTCAACACGAAGTCGCAAACTTGACTCTGGCATCTTGACGCTCAACAGACCTGCATACAGTTTGTTTACTGTATACAAGATGAGTGATTCCAGAGTCTCAAAGCTCGTAGGCTCGACGATCTATCCTTGTCAGCTCTGGGATTCTACCGCTAGCATAACGATGCCGAATTTTCTCACCTTGACCAACTGAGCTTCAATCTCGGTATAAAGATCCGATGCAGATCCTGGTAGGTCGAAGATCCATATATCAAACATGAGTGGCTGTTTGTGCTCCCGCTCGTGCGCATTGACGCCGATCAGGGTTGCAATATTGATTGATTGCAGATGCAAAGTGAGCTTGTGTCCGTTCGAATCTCCCTGATAGGCTACACTAGACTTCATAGAAACCCTGGTGCCGAGCAAAGTCGCCTTTGGTAGCGTTACTATCACCTCGCATGAATCCAATAGTCGTCGCGCAGTTGCTTGGTCACATATGGCTTCGTGGACACGGGTCGTAAAGTCAGCGACTGACTCCCATCCTGATACTGGCTTGATGCTTCTGAGACGCTTCGCAAGATGGCCGTAGTGCATAGTACTGTCGTCCAATGCATCACTTGCAGCAGCTGTCGTGAAAGCAGATTGAAGAGCGAGGCGAACAGTGACTGCTAGTGGCTGCTCCTTCTTCCTGGACCAAGCATCGTGACCTACACGCTGTGAGTGCTCCAAAGACAAGTTGTTGATCTCGATGCCATCGTTGCACCACACATTCGACGTTGCAGTGGCCATATCGTACAAAACCAAGCCACTAGATCTTGGAATTGAGAACACTTTGTCCGAGCGGAACGCGTATACAGCCAGATCCTGAGCCCAGACACCTAGAGACGACTCTTGTTCACGTCAGGTGGCCCGTACCTGCGGTGTGAATACTGTACCTTACGCTGGAGTGAAGACGCGAGTCATAGTCCTCACCGCCTGACGCTTCTCCTGGCAGAACGAGCTCTCCGCATCTCGAAGAAATCCAGAGATTCACATGGAAACGGACGTCTCGAGCAACATTTATGTACGTTGTGTCACGATTCACTACTCGATTAACCTATTCAACCGCTACCGCTCACTAAATTCGACGTAGTCTCACTTTTATCACCACATCCAATCTCGACGAAAAAGACACAACATGGCCGACGCTCTCAAGGCCGAGGGCAACAAGCTGTTTGCAGCCAAAGACTTCGACGGTGCAGTGTAAGTGTTTCAGACCGTCACTCCGCTCAGGCAAGAAAGCTGACTCGAATTAGTGACAAGTTCTCGCAAGCAATCGAACTCGACCCACAAAATCATGTCCTCTACTCGAATCGCTCGGGCGCGTATGCCTCCCTCAAGGACTTCACCAAAGCCCTCGAGGATGCAACGAAAACCACGGAGCTGAAGCCAGACTGGGCCAAAGGCTGGGGTAGAAAGGGTACCGCTCTCCACGGAGGAGGTGATCTGGTAGGTGCTGTAGACGCCTTTGACAAGGCTCTTGAACTTGAGCCGACAAATGCGCAAGCCAAGTCTGGACTGGATGCTGTCAAGCGCGCAATCGAAGCGGAAGCTAGAGAGGACGGTATGGAGGGCGACCCGTTCAGCAACATGTTCAACGACCCCCAGATGCTACAAAAGTTATCCAGCAACCCAAAGACTAGCAGTCTCCTCGCGGATCCTTCGTTTATGGCCAAGCTTAATCAGCTCAAGTCAAACCCAAACAAAGCCGGTGAGATGCTTCAGGACCCAAGAATGCTTCAAGTCATGAGCGTTCTTCTCGGAATCGACATGTCATTCGGCGCCGGTGATGAGGGTCAGGGCGCACCAGGTGCATCAAAGGAGCAAGAGGAGGACGTGTCAATGCCAGACGCAAAGCCAACATCGCAGCCACAGCCGCCAAAGGCTAAGGAGCCCGAGCCAGAACCAGAGCCAGAACCAGAAGATGAGGAGGCCGCCGCTGCGAAAAAGGCAAAGGTCGAAGCAGACAAGGAGAAAGCACTGGGTACTGAGAACTACAAGAAGAGACAGTTTGATGCCGCGATTGAGCATTACTCGAAAGCTTGGGAATTGCACAAGGATATTACATATATGACAAACATGGGCGCTGCCAAGTACGAAAAGGGAGACTACCAAGGCTGTATCGAGTCTTGCCAGGAAGCGGTCGACCACGGACGTGAGGTTCTCGCTGACTTCAAGCTGATCGCAAAAGCGTTTGGCAGAATTGGTTCGGCCTACGAGAAGATGGGTGACCTGGCTCAAGCCATCAACTTCTACCAGAAATCCTTGACCGAGCACCGCACACCGGACATCCTCACCAAGCTCCGGGCTGCCGAAAAGGCCAAGATCAAGGGCGAGAAGGACGCTTATATGGACCCTCAAAAGGCGGAGGAGGCTCGAGAGCTCGGAAACCAAAAGTTCAAGGACGCAGACTGGCCTGCCGCTGTCGAAGCATACAGCGAGATGATTAAGCGTGCGCCTGAAGACCCCCGAGGCTACTCGAACCGAGCTGCGTGCTTCATCAAACTGCTCGGATTCCCATCTGCCGTCCAGGACTGCGATATCGCCCTGCAGAAGGATCCCAAGTTCATCCGAGCGTATCTCCGCAAAGCTCAGGCATATTTTGCCATGAAGGAGTACAACAAGTGTATCGATGTCTGCAGTGAGGCCATGGTCCATGATGAGGGTGGAAAGAATGCACGCGAGATTGAAGCACAGAGCCAAAAGGCCATGCAAGCGCAATTCCAGGCAAGAGATGGTGAGACGGAGGAGCAAACGATGGAGCGCATTCAGCGCGACCCTGAGATTGTCAGCATCTTGCAAGGTAAGTGGCCACAACCCATATATTGACAAGTGCAAACTAACATCGCTTTCAGATCCTATCATGCAATCGATCTTGCAGCAAGCTAAGGGCGACCCAGCGGCTCTTCAGAACCACATGCAAAACGCCGATGTCAGGACAAAGGTCCAGAAACTCATCGCTGCTGGTGTGATTAGAGTCGGCAGGTAGATCAAGTCACAAGGAAACTGACCGTGCAACGGATCACGATATAGACATTTGGCACCACGATCTTACCCACATTAGTGACTTGCCGCGTTCGTAGCGCTATCATGTAATATACAGCATTGGTTTCTCGTGTATTATATGCATTTTTTTGCATCAATCTAGATAATTTGAGGCTAGGCGAGTCATTCAAGAGCCATAGGCGAGTTTCTTGATGTCTCCGGCAGCATCGTTGACGGCGCTCACAGCTGCGTCACTCCAAGCAGTCATCTGCAGCCAACCGTGGGTCATGGCATCGTAGTGTCTCCAGATGACCTTGTTGCCCGCCTTGTCGAGCTTGTGAGCATATTCGACTCCGACATCTCTCAGCGGGTCAAAGCCAGAAGTGTACACAGTAGCGGGGGCTAGGTCCTTGAGCTTGTCCAAGTCTTGCATGCCAGGTGAGATGTACCTGTTGCTCGGTGGTGTGCCGCGAGGACAATAGTGATCTGCGAAGCTGAAGATGCCGTTACACTCGAGGTAGTAGCCGGAGTTGTTCTCGACAGCGGCGGGCGTATCGAATGGCACTCTGGCCTCGGGGTAGAACAAGATCTGAGCAACAAGCGGCTTCTTGTTGTTGTCCTTTCTCCGCAGAGTGATGGCTGCAGTCATGTTGCCGCCGGCGCTGTCTCCTCCGCCGAGCACGTGGGCAACTCCACGCTGCTGTCCAAAGTCACCTTGCAGTGCGTCGATCATGGCGTCGTATTCGTCAAGCTGGACCGGGAAGCGAAATTCGGGCGCAAGGCGGTACTCAACAGCGTAGACTTGAACTCCAGAAGACTCGGCCAGAAGCCGCAGACCATTCTCAAACTCGTCAACACTGCCGACGGTGTAGCCGCCGCCGTGGAAGTAGACCAAAGCTCCAGCTTGTTTGTTCTTTCGCTTGTCCTCGCCTGATGATGGGTACAGGACCCGGATTGGAATAGTGCCGTGTGGACCGCGGATTGCTGTGAACTCGACCTCGTGGATAGGATGTACCTTGTCCTTTGGAATGTTGTGAATACCAAACACCTTGAGGTGGTGAGAACGCTCGTCGTGAAAGTCGGCTTGTCCTCCTAGGTGGAGGTCTGGATGCTCCTTGAGGAACTTGGCGACCGAGTCTTCGAGTTGAGTCCTCGAGCCAGTGGTTGGAATATTTTGAGAGGACATGATGAGGTGTCTAGTGTTTTCAATACTTAGTACGGACGTCTCCTTACATAAGGTACCTACTGCTTCATATGTGTAAAGGCCCGGTGACCCTAGACAGGTACCTGCCTCACACGTGGTGAGAAGTCATTTACACGTCATGCCAATTTGTCATGTACATAGACAATACGGGAACGCGAATTGGAGTAGGTGCGACCTGGGTTTCGTATGAGCAAATCATGAGCAGTTGCTAAGGGTCTCGGACCTTGCGGAAGACGTGAAGCGCATGCTCGTCATGTGATTGCTACTCAGGGTCTTAATGGACTAACATTGTTCAATACATGTAATGCTTGGAACGACGCGAGAATCCACGAATGCGTCGATGTAATGACGATGAGCTTAATTTCACTACCAGGCACGATATTTCAACTTGGCTTCGGTAGATAATGCTCGTTCTGTAAGGCGCTTTAATGGTAGCGAATAAGTGTGAGTTTGGGGTACGGCTATTTGAGAATACGATAGGCTATCTGAGAATACGATGAGCTCTGTCAATACAGCTCCAGTCTGATCAGAAGGTATCGGAATGTGTATACAGCGTCAAATGCCCAACACCTCGCCCTCCAGAGGAATGTGAGATGACGGTGATATCAGAGCTGAGCTACAGTCACATGTACCATAATGAGGGCTTGATCCAAGAGCCCCAGTCCAACCTCCGATTCCAACATTCACGTCACCTCCTATACTTATGCTGACGCAAGGATGGACATCGTGTAGGTCAGAGTTCAAATTGACCACTCAAGTGTCCACGAGCCTGGACGTTGCTAAGGAATCAAGTGACCAGCCCTGTCATGCTACGCTTAAAAGGGCCTAGCGCCTGTCGAACTTCCGAGCCTTTATCGATAACAGTAAAGTTTGGACAAACTTCCATCACTCTTGAATAATAATCGCTGTCAATACACTCTTCGTGGTACAAGACATTGCAACACCTTCAGATGCGCGCTTTCTTCGTGCAACCTCAGCCTTGATCGCGCAATGTTTTGAGACTATCAGCTTGCACGATCCAGTCCATTGACCACCGTTGCTACTAATTCCGAGCTCCTCGCATCAGATATCCAAGATGCGTCAGACTTGCATCTTCACCGGCTCCTCGCATCCCCAGCTGGCTGGTACAATTTGCGAGCGCCTCGGCCAGATCCCAGACGCAGTTGATCTGAAAAAGTTCTCCAACGGAGAGACCAGTGTCGAGATCAGTTCGTCTATCTGCTCAGACCTCGAAAACCCTACTGACTGAAGCTCAAGAAACTTCGGTTCGCAACCAGGATGTCTTCATCATCCAGAGCGGAAGTTCGAAGATCAACGACGTGATCATGGAATTGCTCATCATGATCTCGGCTTGCAAGGGTGGCTCCGCGAGATCTATCACTGGTGAGAGACTGCCGTAACAGGAAGTTGGTCGTGTGACACGCGCTGACCCTCGACTCCAGCCGTTATGCCATACTTCCCTTACTCTCGTCAATCTAAGCGCAAGTCCCACCGAGGTGCCATCACAGCACGCATGCTCGCCAACCTCATGGAAGTCGCTGGTATGAACCACCTTGTCACCATCGACTTGCACGCCAGTCAGTCACAAGGCTTCTTCAAGTGCCCGGTAGACAACCTGATCGCTGAGCCTACAATCGCAAAATGGATCAAAGGAAACGTGCAGGATTGGCGAAGAGCTGTGGTTGTCAGCAAGAACCCTGGCGGTACAAAGCGTGTCACTGCTCTTGCCGATGCACTCCAATTGAGTTTTGGCATTGTTACTACCGAGCGACGCCGTCCATACTACCCACAGAGCATGGAAAATAGCACCTTCCTTGCCGGTGGTACTGTCGACGGCTCAATGGAAGGACCCGGACACGGTCAATTTGAGCACGAGACCGAGGGTGAAGCCCAGATCTATTCAAACGAGCCTTCAGGCTTATCTCATTCGTCCGCTCAGAGCCAGGCACCATCAAACGGCACTCCTCAATACAGAGATTTTGAGACTGGCGCAAACAGACCTAGCAACCTCAGATCTGGCACTACTCTGGCCGACGGCGAGAGCAATGAACACGATACCGCCCACGATTTCAACAACCTGCGCATTTCGACTGGAGAGAGCGACCTCCTGCAGCCTCCCAACGGACTTCGACGTACCCAGACTGCACTTGGCACAACCACTACACACCCCGATCTGACCTACGGCTCGGATGCAGATGACGATAACGAGGAATACAACGACGAGGTAGGTGAGATACTAACCGTTTCATTGAAGGGTTTGCTCACACACTACAGCGTGCTCGCAATGTTGTCACTGGTCGTCTTATCAACGGACACATTGTTGAAGATGATGACTCTCCTACTTCAACCCACTCGTCCATTTTCCGCCGCCCTTCGGACGAAGATCCTCCGGAAAACATGTTTCAGTCTTTCGTTTCCGCCGCTTCGTCCAGGATCCCAGAGCACGGTCTCGGCGGCACCGCTGATGCCACTGCTTCAGACGAGGAGGAAGAAGAAGCTCTTCACGACCCAGAACTAGAGCACACCATTACCTTGGTCGGCGACGTCTCGAACAAGCCGGTCTTTATCGTCGACGATATCATGGACAAAGCAGGATCTTGGATCGCTGCCGCCGAAACTGCCGTCAAACGTGGCGGAGCAACTGCTGTCTACTGCGTGGCTACACACGGTCTCTTCGGCGGTGATGCCCTCGAAGAGCTGGAGCGCTGCCCCCAGATCAAGCGTGTTGTCGTCACAAATTCATTCCCCATCCCCGAGGAGAAAAGACGCGGTATCACGAAGCTTGCTGTGCTCGATGTGAGCGCTCTTCTTGCCGAGGCCATCAGACGAAACCACCATGGTGAAAGCATAAGCGCGCTTTATCAACATTTCGACCAAGACTGAATCTACGACGATACCATACGATGACGACAACATCTTTCGAATCCGTCTTACTAGCGAGGCATTGGGCGGCGTTTGAGTGACGTTTGAGTGAATACGCAGTGCTTCTTCTGCATTTAGAACCGATCTGATCCTTTCTTTCCACGGGAAGTCTATGAATTAAGGGGAAATTCCTCTCGAGTTGAGGTGAGATGATCAGAACAGAGTCGCCGGCTCTTTCCTGACAGTCCCCGAGAGAGTTGCCAGCTCTTTTTTCCCAATAATATCATAAGTCTGCCCCTCCTGTTACGTACGGCCTCAGTGGTTGTAGACTTGATTTAGATATCCAGCGAAGCAGGCAGTAGTGCTTGCACGGGTGTTGACTTCACCGCGAGTCCTCCCGTTACGGAGCGTTGGAAGATTGAACGAGTTGTCTCTTCGGAGTCGATTTGATAGGGACAAAAGGCACATATCTCGGTCTTATGCTCTTTTCTTGAGCGTATGGGCTTCTTGTCAGATATCCCGGACACATATGTTCATTTGACCCTGGTCACTGCAGATCACACCAAGTACGGTGTTGAAGATTACCGTGACGAAGAGGTTTTGCTTTAGTTGTTGCACAGACTGGTTGACGTACTCCACGACGCTACTGGCATGGTTCACGGGCAAGATGCGACCACGTTACGAGATAGATCACGTTGAGACCGTGCTCTCACTTTCGCTGAACGACATGGACTCGTAAGTTGACATTTACCGCGCGTTGCAGTGATGGTCGTGCAGATCTTCGAAACATGGTTGTGATGGCGGCTAGCGTAGGAGAATCAGGTACGGTGGACTGTCGACCCATGTCTTCTGCTTTGAGTTTGCGCGCTGATAAAAGCAAGCCTGTCAATCATGATCACGAATCATCACTGTCGAGAGCTTGCGCACGGAATAAGGTAATCATGCATAAGGTAATCATGCATATCTTACTATAGAACCGTACCAAGGTATCCACTTTAGCTGGCAATGAGCTCGAAGGATTCTTGTTGGAAGGAGGGTAGGTCGTCTCGAAGGGTGAGAGGAAGCCATACCTAAGCTGGCTACCAGTGTGGCCTATCTGGATGTGCAGCAGGCCAGCTGAATAGACAACAACTCAACCGGAAATAATATGGACCTTTCAATCTAAAGTGACAGGTCAGCGCAGACAGTACAAGTAACTTCTGTCGTATGTGGCTGTTTCACTAGATTGGCTGTCGGCTTCGTTTGCACGTGACGGGACGGACTTTTGCCGGATCAGCTATTATACTATATGGGTCGTGAGAGTCGGCGTACGCGTCGGTGACCGTGGGCGATCGCAGGATCGACACAAGCGATCCTCATGCCTCGCTCAGCGCAATGCGGACATGGTGATCTTGGGAAATGTGGTAGTATGGACGTTTGACGATGGTCTCGTCTCTGCTCCGCTCCTCCGAATACTGACGGTATGACTATCTCCATGTCACCCAATCGAGTCTCAGCAAGACTCCGGACCCATGGACAGCGCCAGACATTATTAGAGATGAATTTGATGAACTAACCTTGGCATATAATAAGGCGCATCCCTCGACGTGGGCCATTATGAGATAGGGACGGCGCGGAAGACACGTGGCCTTGATTGGTAAGATGAATATTAATAAAATGATTACATGCCCTGGGGCACGTAGGATTCGCTTCAATTTCGCCAAACCAGATCTACAGTACAGTAGTACATATCACTTAATTAACCTCGGTATAGAGCCCACCACGAACAGAGCTTGGCGCATGGAGCTCAATTGCCAATTGAGTCCAGATCCCGTCAAAACCCGACCGAGATAGGTCGAGGTAGATCACAGAAGCTAGATGGACAGATTCTCTCGTCTGTTACTCGTCCTTGTCTGACCAAGCAGTGACACTCCATTATTGTGAATGAGAAGTACGGGTACAGTACATTACATGTACCCTGGACGTCCGGAGTGGACCCGGAACGGGAATAGCGGTCAACCTTCTTCAATCTTCAACTGCTCAGCGCCAAGAGATTTGGCGCGCCTCGGAAGCGCAACCGACTGGAGACTTCGAACCGTTCGACACCTCCCGTCATCTTAAATCTCAACCCTGGGACGAGATGAGACAGACTCCCGTCAACAGAGCAGACCCTGCCCACTGTCGCTCACCGTTGATCAGGAGCAATCGACGAGACTTTACAGTTGACATTAATTAATTCAGTCGCCGATAGGGCTCACTTGTCCCGATCCTTACCGATCCTTACCGAGGTTGACAGACTTTCAAGGTCTGCACTCCCGGTCTTCTTCTCCCGGCGTTGCTCTCTGATAACTGCCTAAGTAATAGCAAAACATATAGTTGTAGGCGCCGATACTGCAACAATCCTTGACAACTTGATATACGACACTCATGGCCAACTACTATGCTCACTTCAATTCTGCTCTCAGCCTCTCACATGATGATTTTAAGTTACCCCATACAGGTACTGCAGATGGGTCGAGTTTCAGCCAGACCCCGGTCTTACATGACTCATACAGCCTTTTTGAGACAAAAGACAATAAAGTTTCCAGCCTGATAACGTCACACAGCATAAAAAATACTGTGGCTATTTGTGTCTGTACCCTAAGTCAACACACGTACCATGCATACCACAGCAACGACATGTAGGTTACCTTCTCTGTCTACTTCGTTGAGAATGTGCCGGTTCCGATCTGGCACGCCATCGTGTCTCTCGGCTTGGCGGCCAGCCGTGTCTCGTTCGTTTTTGTTTCTCCATCATTGATCAGTCCCTCCTCGTACGAGCGCGAACATCTCTCTCTCCTTTGCCCCGGACTAAAACAGCTGCTTCAAGGCACGATGTTGATCTCGGTTGTCGGCATGCCAATGGCGTGCCCCCTACCGTCTTCCCATTCCCCCGGACCTCATGCTTTGATGTTGTCAAGCCACCTCGAAGACACGCGCATCATGCCTAGGGTTGGAGAAGCTAGTACTAGCTTTTACCAGAGTTGAGAAGCAGCATCGGCCCTTTGCAATCGCTACACCACAGCCAATCCCGGAACAAATCCCCAAACTTGACCGTCGCCGGCTCAGGAGAGCCGCATATCAAGCCAATCTATATTGATTATTTCCTGTCACAAATGTCGAAATTGAGACAGCGCGGTTTGGCTGGCCCCAGCCCTGCCCGATCACCGGTTAGTATTCGCTCTGCGAGCTACGATATCTGGTAACGAAATCATCTCACCGTCAAGCTTCCATACCCACTGAGCATGTCTTGCATCCGATGAACCCACTTTCTCTCTTCAAGATCCGAGCGATGACATTCCAAGTGCCGGCGGGACTCGTTTTAGATCCAGTCTCCATCCTTCTTTCGGGTCATTGCCTGTCGAATCACTCGTCGATTTAACGTGCACCAAGACCGGTTGGCGCATGTGGACGTCCAGCCTGCCAAACCCAGTTTCCACCATGCATTCGAGGCATCTATCAGACTTCGATCCTCAGAATCTTGTTTCATGCTGCATACTTTTACATTTACCCAAGGCTACATACCGATCTTACCCACATTACACACTTCTTACCGCATTTCTTCAACGCGGCTTCTGGCTTCTGTCTGGCCGCTACTGATCTTGCTCGAACCTTGTCTTCAACGTTGTTGAGTCTCTGAGCTTCACCTCACCTCTTTGTCACTTCCTACCTACAATCAAACATCTTACACACAAGTCCTACCAGCTCTGCAACTCACCACGCGTTCCGACTCTACTTCACAAAGCCGCCATTCCTCTTGCAATCGACTTCTGCATTTCGTCGACAGCGATACCGACCCCATCAGCCAGTCTGCCGGGCATTCTGGTTCATAGGAACCGAGCTCAACCACACAATGGCAAGCCACGGCAGATTACGAGACAAAGTCGCAGTGTATGAACAATTCCCTTAGCATCATTTCACACCAAGAGCCTCACTGATTATCATTCTTAGAGTGTAAGAAAAAAAGAACATGTCGCGTGATCAAGATCGATACTGAGATGATTTATTCTACAGAACCGGGTCCAGTGAAGGTATTGGTCGAGCCATCGCGTTGCTCTTCTCCTATGAGGGTGCACATGTCGTATGCGCAGACATCCACTCGCATTGTGGTTCTGAAAATGAACAGAGCAACGGAGAGACCGAGATCGACACCCACATGTACATTCGCAATACTGGAGCAAGCGCCTTCTTCCTACGAACCGACGTCAGCGTGAGCAGCGACGTCGAGAACCTTGTGCATGCCACAGTGACCGAGTATGGACGTCTAGACATGTATGCACAACCCTGCATCCATACTGGCAACGGCTGACGCGACCAGCTTTGTGAATAATGCAGGCATCTTTCTCGAAGCAGACAACCCACAACCGATCTGGACGATGCCCGACGACGCGTGGGAGGAAACTATGCGGATCAACGCTCGAGGTGTCTTTCTGGGTTGCAAACACGCGTCGGCGCAGATGATTAGGCAAGAACCACACGCCAACGGTGATAGAGGGTGGATCGTCAATACGGCGAGTATCTTTGGCTTGGTTGGTCAAGCAGCCACTTCGGCCTACTGCGCGTCAAAGGGGGCTGTCATCAACCTCACAAAAGCGGCTGCTTTGGACTGTGCACCTTTCCGGATCCACGTCAACGCCATTTGTCCTGGATGTGAGTCCAATCCATGAAAGGATGGCCTCGAGCTGTTGGAAGCTGACCTATGAAGACACCGCGACATCACAAACCGAAGGTCTGCTGAGAGATCCGGGTATACAGGATCACCTCATGAACCTTCATCCATTTCGAGGATTCGGTATTCCAGACGATATTGCCAGAGCAGCTCTGTTCCTGGCCTCGGAAGACGCAAGTTGGATATCAGGGGTAAGACAGTTTAAGGTCTTGCAGATGCTGGAGCCATGGAAGCTAATCATTGCAGGCTTGTCTTCCTGTCGACGGTGGCTACCTAGCCAGGTAAAACTTCAGAAAATGGTGGATGGACATGTTGGAAAAAGTTGAGACAACCAGATGTCATTGTGGTGATGGCTGAGCCTGAATTTGCATGATACCCAGAAGAGGCGTTGATGATAAAAGCGATTTGGGTGCCGGATGGGGCTCTCCCCGCGGTCTGGCAGGTGACCACAAATGTAGACTTCCGATGTATCATTAATATTTATCGTTACTGGTCCTCTCGATGGCTGGCTCATCGTTTGTCAGTCGCCGCTATATCTGTCTTTATCTTTTCGTTTCTTTCCTGCTCAGCCTTTTCCTTGCCTTCCTTTATGGACTTCTCGACCTGCTCGACTGCTCGCTCAATCTCCATTTCCATCTCCGGGAGCTCGAACTTTTCCGCCAATAACTTTCCATTCCAGCTTCTCAGCAACATGACTTCTTCCGCGTCGTCATTCGTCTGCTGTAACGTCTTGACTGCTACCTCATGCGTGTCTGTTTCCGAAGGCGGCACGGCGCCCCTGGCCACTTCTCGCGCCGGATGCATCAGTCCAGCCGCGTACATCTGGTCGAGCGTCGGTGAAGCGGTCGGTGCGATCATCTTCCTGTCGAGCAAGTGCTCCAAATAGCGACCTCCATTCAGCGCTGACGTTAGTCAGTATGTGTTCAATTACCAGTTCTCATCTTCCGCTAGACGAACCTTTATAGTGTGACCACGCCCTAAATGCCAGATAAAACAACGGTATATTCGGAATCACAGGCAGAATAGCCACCGGAATGGTAAGAGGCATGCCGACAATACTCCACACCAACCTCTGCTTGTGCAATTTCTGCCTCTCCGTCGCGATCCTCGCCAGCAGCCCCGTGACCTTGCCCTCCTCCAGGAACCTTCCCGGAAACAATACCCTCGTCATAGCCGCAGTCTCTATCGTGCTCTTACTGTAACTGGGCAGTGTCTTGAGGCCCCATTCTTCAAAGGGAATGCGCCTGAAGATGCCATTGCCCAGGTTGACAAGACTCTTCTTCCAGCCCTTGGGTGCCTTCTCGAGGTCAGCCCACGTCGAGCTGGCCTTGTTGATCGCCCAATCGGCATAAGATGTTTTTGAAGAAGGGGGCTGCTTTTCGCAATAGATCAGGGTGCGTCGAGTGCTGATCGGCAAAAGGAAGATGCGCATTTTGGGGGGATAGCAATTGGTGGCAGCGACGCGCACGACACAACGATGAATCTCAAGACCAGGACAGACGGAGATTAGCACACGGGAGAACCAGATTTGAGTTGGAAGCGTAATCAAGAAATGATAGACATATTCTCCAAGGAGACATGGAATTGTTTGGCTTGGCAGACAATCTTCAACGGACGTCACAGGAACCGCATGTGCATGTGACGGCCCAATCGGGACGCCTGAAACGAGCACACGATTTTCTCCTCTGCGATGCTTTGAACTTTGCATTTGGCATCATGAAATTGAAGTCGTTGGATAATCTCGTCGACATGCTCGCCCAGATGATATACAGGAACCATGAGTAGACCACATTAATTTTCGCCGACTCTGCATCGAGATGCCTGCTATTTCATGCCCCTTAGAAGAGCCAGCCACACAGTGTAGAGTGCTATCTCATATGACGTTTCTCCAAGTCCCATGTGCGACAAGATCAAACCGCGTCTTGATTCCTGCCTGTTTTGCAATCGGGATCCCTCCTCCTGTGATCCATGGATCCAGATTCTTGCATTGGCTTACGTCAAACACTTCCAAGACCCTACATCCTTCGAGTACTGCTTCCACGCCCTGTCCAGTGACACGCACACAGCCTCGTACAGACAGAAACCGAAGTTCAAGCAGATGGAGGCCGATAGACCTCAGACTGGAATCTGAGACGGCCGACCCGCAGAATGCAAGATCGAGGTGCGTCAGCTGCGTGAGACCGAGCGACAAGACCTCCGTTGCTGTGTCCGACAAAGCGCAGCAAAAGGAGAGATCGAGTTCGCGAAGATTTTGGGCAGAATTCACGATACCGACAATCGACTGATCCGAGAGATATGTGCAGTCTGCGAGGACGAGCTTCCTGAGCATTGGAAAATTGTGCATGCTCCAATGCTTGAATCCCTGATCGGTCACACTCGTACACCTCGTCAGGTCGATCATCTCAAGTCTCGCCGAAGCGTTCTGTGCAATGTGCGCCATGCTTCGATCCTGGACGTGTTTGCAGTACGACAGTGTCAGTCGCTTCAGGTTGCTCGATCCCATCTGTCGACCAGTTGACATCTGCCCATTAGTAACAATTCCGAGGCCTCGCGATGCATTCGTTGAATCGCTTGCTGGCCCTGACCACCCAACAATTTTCGCCAGGAGACCATCCCCGACCTTGCGACAATTGCCGAGGTCAACTTCTTCGAGCAAGGGTGCCTTGTTGACGAGCTCCAGGATGCATGGCCCAGTGACGTCCCAAACGCTTCGCATTCTCCAGGTCCGCAGATTCTGGGCGCATACTGTGGCCAACGCTCTGAACCCCTCATCTGATAGATGGAAACAATTATTGAGATTAACATGTCGAGGGCGCGATCCAACAAACGGGGCAATGATATTGGTGACTAACGAATCCGTCATTTCGCGATTGTATCGAGCAAGATCAAGATGGGGTATCACATCCGCATGTGTCGAGACGAGCTGATGCCAGTGCATTGACACCCTGCGGACTCGCATAAGACCTTTTATATCGAGGTACGCAAATAAATGCACAAGTACATCGTCAGGTAGCCTGCCTCGGCTGTTGGTGCTGGCGGGCCGTCCGCTGTCTACTGGCCTGATAGCAGACAAAGGGCTGGCTGGCGAAACAGGAGTAGGGCGCAGGACCGGAGATCTGCCGCCTAAAGGTGATCGGCCAGTGACCGCCGTTGACTGTCTCAAATGTTGTTCTTGTACTACATGTGAGTTTGCATCCGGACTGGGTGGAGCGAGGGAACTACGTCGGGACCTGGCTCGTGGAACATCAAGGTCTGCGTTGAAATAAGGATCAGGATCCACCGGCTCCGGTATCATGAGTTTAGGTTCAGAGGGAGGGCTTTCGAAACCGATTTCCGAGAATGTGACCGAAGGTGTTATCTTTCGATAGTTCGGAACCTGGGTGTCGCTATCCAGGTACTCTGCGGCACCATCCACGGGGCTCGGGCAGTCCATTGCATCAAGACGCTTCTTAGCTTCCACTTCGACAGATTGCCGCAAGTCAGGTGAACACTTCCGCCATAATTCATCCAGTACTTCGCCGGTTATCTGCAAGCATTCGACCTGGTTGATGGAGCGGACGGTGGCCGTACGTGTAGGGGCCAACGATAGACTCGCAACCTCGCCAAAGTACTGACCTGATCGGAATCGAGCCCTGACCTTTTGTACGACCTTGGGGGAATCATTTGCATCACTGCCATGCATGGCCGTGTCAGGGCCAGTGGTGGCGGTGACTACTTCGACCTCGCCCAAGATGATGAAATATATTTCCCTCCCCTGAGTACCTTGTTTCAAAATGTCGGTGAAAGGAGGAAAGGTGCAAGACTGTGCGTTCATGCCGAGGTCATGCAGCACATCTTCTGGTAGATTGCGGAAAAGTGGTAGCTCTTTGAGAATTTGACGTATGGTCATGGGAGTCTTGCCGAATCGGCTAACACCGAATGCACTAGATGCCACGGCCTGAGCAAGACGTGGACTGGGAGACTTTCGTTTTTTAGCAGTCATGAGTTCCTTGTCGCTCATCTCTCGTATTTCGCCCATTTCTACATCGGCGGACATGTAGTCGCGTGACCTCTTCCGAAAACCAGCGCCATCACTGGTTGTGGTATTCGTAGTCTCTTTCTTTTTCCGCTCCAATATGGCGAGCCTCTCCACGGCTTCTTCTCTTATGGCACGTTCGACTTCTGGGAATTTTGGTAGTTCCGACTGCAGGTCCTCCTTGTTAAGACGAAGGACCAGAGAGCGAACACTGGCATTGATGGTGGCAGTCCTTGGTATGTCCATGAGTATTCCAATCTCTCCGAAGAATGCTCCAGGCCTCAGCTCGGCATAGGTGCTCTCTCCATCCCTTGACGTGACGCGCACGGCGCCACGTACCAGCCAGTACATAGCACGGGCATCCTCGCCCTCGGAAACGATTGGATCGTGTGCTTGGTGGATCTGGGGACGGAGATATCGGCCAATGGCTGCGAGGAATGTGTCTGGAGCGGAAGCGAAAAGAGGAAAGGATCGTAAGCGGTCGAGCAGCTCGAGAGGCAGACCTTTGACGGTAGATACGGTCAGCGGTGAGGGTCTGAGGGGTCGACTTGGATTGCTGTCAATGTCGAATGCTCGTAGTAACGAGAGAGGGTCTCCAGGACCGGGAAGTGGTGCGGCTGCCTGACGACTGTTATGGCGGCGCATATCTAGCGATGGACGATACAAGCACTAGTCTGCGTATAGAATCTGCTGCAAGCTATATGCATGCGGAGGTCCGATTCAAGAGCGGTAGAGGTCGTAGTGGCAGTGTTCTCAGCGGTCTGCCTGGTGCAGTTCTCCGCCGGGATATATGTTCATTCGACGACCTTCATCTTGACCTCTTTTGTCGTCTCGAATATGTAAGGTTGGTATAAGTTCAGAGACGGCCTTGCTTGTTCGACGCGTGAACACGGTGCGTGATCTCTTCTTAGTCGTGCCCGACTTTCACTGGTATAGGAGGATGGCTGTTTGACGGCTCTAGACGCGGGGTAGAATGGTGTTTGGGATCGTGACTGCGGTGGGCAAGGTAATCACTAACTTGTAGACGTGTTATCCAGAATGGGTGTTGTCTGGGAGGAGAAGTTTGGTGTTGGAGAAGCCAAGAATAGCTTGATGTGGATGTCAAAGGTATGGACGCAGATCGCGTCGATCGAATGAAATGCAAGTGGGTACTATACTGCTGCGAGTTGTGTATCCCTCGCGTTGCACCCAGACTGCTTCGGACAGAACTCTCGGGAAAGATAAATGATATCAGGCATACAAGTAGACACCAGCTATCAGGACTCCCTCTACCTCGTGTAAAATACGAGCACAGGTACCATCACGCTGTTCTTGTGGACAAGCTTTCGTTCTCCACCTGTCGGGGAAGTCAATGAATCATGAATGCGCCGCGTGCGACAGAGGTACTTAGTGGCATTCTTCCAATGCATATGCTGTGATTAAGGCAGGTGCCTTCAACGCGACACTTCGTATAATACTGTTTTCTGAAACAAAAAAGCGATGTGCTTGTGACCATCTCGGCTCGTTTTAAAACTCCAGTCGCCCTATCGACCCTGCCGGCGCGCTCTGTCAGATGTTGCGGAGTATCCCTGTCGATTTCAAGCTCTTGAAATCTAATCGTGCCTGGTTCGTGTCTAGTGGCATTTTCGAACCAGGGTCTGGACTGCATTCATCGTGCATCACCCGGCAAAGCACGGGCGATTCTCCCCACCCTATATCCAGGACCCATCTTCTGCACTCTGCGAACTATTACACATATGACTAATCACGGTCACTAAACTCACGCCCAACTGGTCTTTTCGCTCAGGTGCTACAAAGGTCATCTATTTGCCCGCTCGGAAATGGTATGATCTCTGAACGGCATGGCAGAAGCCAACTCACCTTTCGACTTCAGTAACACGAACCACGAGATTCCAACCGCGAATGCGAGCAATGGCAACACTTCGCCAGATACTCTTCCTGAGAGACCCTCTGCTCGTGTTCTCAAGGTTATAGATGGACCCGATGGGAGCGCCTCACAAAGCCCGAACGCTTCTTCACATCAAACCTCGCTCCCAGCCCACTCAGTCGCTGATGCTCAAGGCCGAATCTATAATCCGCGATCATGCGTGACATGCAGAAAAAGAAAGGTCAAATGTGATAAACTACATCCTTGCAGCAATTGCGCAAGGGCGAACATCGAGTGCATATTCCCAAATCCTGGAAGAGCTCCGCGCAAGATTAAGAAGCCTACCGATGGCAGAGATACCGAGCTGCTCGCGCGTCTGAAGAGGTTGGAAGGTGTGGTAAAAGGATTGGGTCTGGATGCGACGCAAGAGGACATTGAGTCAGCTCTGGCTGGCACCACAAGACGAACCAGTGAGACCGACAAGGGACCAGGCCAAATACAGTCACCAGGCTCGGACCCCATCGAGCGACCTTCTACCAATTCTGATGAGCTCAGCACGCGTGCCAAGGCGCAGTGGATAGAAGACGATCGAGCTGGCAGGTTTGAAAACCGCTTCGGTAGGCTCGTCATCAACGAGGGCAAATCGCGATACGTCAATAGCTCTTTCTGGGCCAACCTCAGCAACGAAGTGGAAGACTTGAAAGGCATACTGAACGATGAGTCGGACGACGATGACGACCAAAGTTCTCCGTCAGCTCAGATGCTGCAGAGCGCCGGATCTTCTCAAGGCTGGATATTTGGCTTCAGTTCGCAGATGACGAACTTACTACCACTTCATCCTCCTTCCACGCAGATCAAGCTATACTGGACGATATACAAAGAGCGAGTAGACCCCCTATGCAAGGTCCTGCATGTACCGACTATCGAACCTACAGTTCTGAGTGCGGCATCACATCTTGGAAACCTCGCAAAGGGATTCGAATCACTTATCTTTGCCATTTACTATGGTGCTGTCACGAGTTTGTCGGCTGAAGAGTGCATGTCAATGCTAGGAGAAGATCGCGATGCTCTGTTAGCGCGGTATCGTTTCGCGATCGAACAGGCTCTTGCACATGCCAGCTTCTTGACCACCGAGGAGATTGTGGTACTTCAAGCCTTTGTCATATACATGCTCTGCCTCCGTCGAAACAGCTACGCCAGAATGATCTGGACCTTGACTGGTCTCATTGTTCGAATGGCGCAGACGATCGGCATTCACAGAGACGGTACCCACTTTGCTCTTTCTCCCTTCGAGGTCGAAATGCGACGACGTCTCTGGTGGCAGATCTGCATTCTCGATATTCGTGCCTCGGAAGATCATGGTTGTGATCCTACAATCGCTGAGCAGCAATTTGATACCCTCATGCCTCTGAATATCAATGACGCCGACATTGATCCATCCAGCAAGACCATGCCCAAAGAGAGACAAGGCTGTACAGACATGTCATTCTGCCTCATTAGGTTCGAAGTCGCCAACACTTTCCGACGCCTCAACTACATCCCTCCAGGCTACCATCAAATCTCTGGTTTTAGTAGCGTCAAGCTCGAGGACAAGGAAAAGTGGATCGCAGAATGTCAGCAACGTCTTGAAGACAAATACCTTAAGCACTGTGACATGACCGTCCCAATCTTTTGGGTAACTGCGACAGTCGCCCGATTGATGATGGCCAAGATGTGGCTTATGGTCTATCACCCGTTTCAGCGCGAGAACGGCGGTGCCAATCTTCCTAACGAGATCCGAGAAAAGCTGTTTATCACCAGTCTGGAGAACATTGAGTACGCTTCTCTGCTCGAGACCGAAGCCAGAACCATGAAGTGGGGATGGCTGTTCAAGACGTATATGCAATGGCATGCCCTCGCTTTCATTTTGTCCGAGCTCTGTCATAGAACCCAGGGTGAGCTTGTAGAGCGAGCGTGGATCGCTGTGGACAAGACTTGCGACAGACATTGGCACGACAGAGCTTTCAGCGAAGACCATCGCAAGGGCCATCTGTGGCGCCCACTGAACCGGATCATCGCTAAAGCCCGCGCCGCTCGTGCCCAAGCACTGGCTGAAAATGCCCGCCTCGATAATGATATCGCACGACCCCTACCGAAAGATATCCTTCCAGGCTCCACTGCAGATTTGGTGACAGCCATGAGGAATCGTCCAAGAATGGTATCTGCACCCCTAAGTCAAGCTCAAATCAATCGATTCATTGACTCGTCTCCGACCTATGGCACACGACCAATGGACTCGACTAAGCTTCTTCAATCGCCCAGTTTGAACAGCATCGACGCGGGTAGTATCCCACTAGACTTGAACATCGACAACACCGCGCCCGGGCTCATGCACGGGAATACTTGGCCTCTCCGTCCTGAGAACATGACAACCAGCAATTCATCCGCCTCTGCAAGACCATTATTCCCGTCTCAAACACCTTCCGACTTTTTTATCAACAGACCCGCCGGTACGACGGCAGATGTTGACATGCCATTTGACGTAAATGGGACTGCAGACACAGACATGGATTGGGCGAGCTGGGACCAGCTAGTCGCTCAATTCGGCATGGACGTCGATTCGGTGCCTCTCGGCTACGGATCCAATATGCCGGGCACTGAAAACGGTGACCCTTCCGCCACTAACAGCACTGCGAACGAGCAGGGCCAAGGCTGGAGTCGCGGCGGACAATGGAGTCATGGCAATGGATTTCCTGGCCCTGGAAGTGGCATGGGTATGGGTATGGGCAGTGGCATGACCGGCGGCAATTGGCTAGGATGAAGATATTCGAAGGGCCGATCTGCGTCTGGCTTGAAGATATACCTCAAATCACAGAGCCAAATGGATGGAGGCCATGACAGTCGCCATACATGTATACATGCACATGTGAGTATTTTGGGAATCTGTCACGCTTCGATGGTCCCTGCCTACGTCAGGTGCGCGACGCGTGACGCGTGATATTACATGTGGAAGGCAGCAGCGCCACAGGCCATCCACCACGAAATCTCGACACAGATCGCGACAGTGACCGCGACAGCATTCGCGAGAGCTACAGCGAGCGCTGAAGCGACGAAGCGAAACGTTACGAAGCTCCCCGAGATGGTGTCTTCATTGACGTGTCCTAAGTTCTAGCATGTAGATACTACCTAGGTTGTAGTAATTCATCATGTCAATCTCGGTGTCCATCTAATCGTCAAGATGGCAGATGAAATCATCGTCGCACAGGATATGGCAGAGAACAAGTGAGAACAACAGAGGGAGTCCATATAATCAATTGTTGGTATTTCTACAAGAATGCAGTTTGGCTCAAAAGCAACACCTATCAACCCCGTCCGTCATCTACGCCATTAATTTACAAGGCCTTGATGACAGCGTCGGCGTACTCGTGGGTCTTGGCCTTGCCGCCCAAGTCACCGGTAATGGTCTGGACGGAAATTAGCTAATGAGTCCTGCTGTATCATGATAAGGATCACTTACCTTGCCCTCGGCAAGAACCTTGAAGATGGCACTCTGTATCTGCGTGGCGTGTTCGTTAAGACCCATGTGTTGAAGCATCATGATACTGGAGAGAAGAAGAGCGGTTGGGTTGGCAAGGCCCTTGCCGGCGATATCTGGAGCGGAACCGTGGACGGCCTCGAAGATACTGCACTCATCACCAATGTTTCCAGATGGTGTAAGACCAAGACCACCGATCAAACCAGCGCACATGTCGGACAAAATGTCACCGTACAAGTTTGGCATGACAAGAACCTTGTCGTTGTATGGAAGAGGGTCGGTGACCATCTTCAAGCAGGCGTTGTCCAGAAGCTCAGCGTCAAACTCAATGTCTGGGTACTCCTTGCTCAATTCGCGGGCGGTGTTCAAGAAGAGACCGTCGGACATCTTCATGATGGTTGCCTTGTGGACAGCGCGGACCTTCTTGCGACCGATGGCCTGGGCGTGTTGGAAAGCGAATCGCAGGACACGCTCAGAAGCCTCCTTGGTGATCAACTTGATGGACTGGACGACTCCGTCAACGACGACGTGCTCGATACCAGAGTACTCTCCCTCGGTATTCTCACGGATGAGGACAATGTCGACATCATCGTATGGGGTCTTGTATCCAGCGATGGACTTGCAAGGACGGAGGTTTGCGAAGAGGTTGAAGGTACGACGGAGAGTAAGGTTGAGTGAGACGTGACCCTTGCCCACAGGAGTAGCAAGAGGACCCTTGAGTGCGACATAGTTCCTCTTAACACTGTCGATTGCCGCATCCGGGATAACAGTCTTGCCGTCCTTGAGTTGAGGGGTAACGTCGACTGGTTCCCACTTGATAGGGACACCAGCAGCCGAGTAAATGTCCTTGACTGATTGTGCGATCTCTGGACCGATACCATCACCCTCGATCAATGTAACTGTGTATTTGCCCTGTTATGCCATCAGTCTCTCTTTCTTGCCTATCGCTAATCCTCGACTGTGTTGAAAAAGCCTAGTGGGGGTTTCATACATCGCTTCCTTTCTGACCCTTAAATTTGGCGACCTTTTCATCCGCAGAGGTAGTGGCGTATGTCCTCGATTGGGCCTGTGGTATCCATCATCAGCAATCGGCCAATCGAGGTTGGGTTGGTGATTCGATACCTGAACAAAGGCTGGTCTCATGAATTGTGAACGCGCAGCCTGCCTCAGGCATTGCCGAGCAGGCGCAGCAAAGGTTCTACCGGCCAACATCGTGAGAAAAGAATTGGCGTAGGGTTGGAGAGTATGTGTTATGGGCGCAAAGAGATGAGGTTGGCGAGCTAGAGAAAAGAAAGCGGAAACAGATTGGAAGAAGCTCTTTGCGGGTAAACGCAACCAGAACGAGAAGCTGCTGCCGCATTGGTCCCGCGTCTGGACCCTTTCTTGTGAACCTTCGACCGGCTTCACCCGCAACTGTCATGGAACCCGCATAGCACGAAGCTGTCAAGACCAACAACACCTGCGTGTCCACTCCGTAGGCAGTTCCACCATCCCAATGTCGGCAGCAATTGAGCGTGATCTGCTCAACCACTACCGATTGACCAATCTATACCCTTCCGAATGGCCAGAAAGAGAGGATGAGAGCGACCCTTCCGAAGATGAATTGGAACAGCAACAGGCCAAGGCGCTCCAATCGCGACCCTCACGTCGCGCTTCACGCTACTCTGGACTCGACCGTCGGACAAAGTTCAAATCAAGGCTATCAGGTGCCGCTGATGCAGGAGAAGGGTCAGGCAATATTGTACAGAAGGATGAGCAGGATCCCTTGGGTATCGCTCCCAGCGTGGTGCAAGAGCTGCGTCGCAGAGGACTATCTGTCGAAGATGATCTGAAGTTGAGGAACAAGTTTATGTTATCTTCCACTACATTTTCACCGACCCTTTTTCTGTCTCAGGTACATCAGCAGGCATCTACCGAAGACCTCCTCCGAGGCCTCGATTTTCTGTCCAAATCTATTGAGAAGAAGTCGGCTTCCTTGAAAGTCCTGGTCGAATCCAACTTTGAGCGCTTTGTCAAGGCCAAGGCTACCATCGATAATGTTTACAACGAAATGCGTGCCCAAGGACAAGGACAGTCTGCGCCTCCTCCGACAAGTGCTCGTCCTCATTCCCGTCATAACAGTCGAGGAGGGGGTCATTTCCGTAAGGCCAGCAACCCGTTCAGTGCTCCAAATGTAAGGCCGGAAGATCTGCGGAAGAACTCTCTCACAAAAGAGACCGAATATGGCGTGCTTGGTATCAAAGCGCCTTTGATCGAAATTGCTGTCAAAGCAGAGGAGGTCTGGGGACCTGCGCTCGGTGGAAGAGATCGGGAGGAGAACCTCAAATCAATCCTGTCATTCGTTGAGTCGAACAGAACGACCTTGGAGGTTGCCGGCAACATCCAGACCTGTATCCGAAAGCACGATTATGAGAGTCTCATTCGAGAATACCAAAAGGCCAGACGCTTGTCACAGGAAGCAAAGGCTATTGCAGATGCGGCGTCCCATAATAACGCGACTCTTACCGATCCCGACATCCGACAAGTGATAGTTGCGGCCAAGATGTGGTACGACGTAGAGAACCAGGTTGAAGTATTTAGAAAGAGCGCTCTTCGACAACTTAGCAACGTCGATATGCATTCCGAGGGTATCTCCCACAGCGATCGTCACGAGTTGCATACTGAGTTGATATCTGTACTTTTACAAGTGGGCACCGACGAGAATCCGATATGGCTTTGGCTCTCCAGTTGGTATGAACGTCTGCGATCGAAGATATCAAACACATCAGAACGTTGTCGTCTGGATATTGAGATCTTGCGTCGCAAATTGGCAAGCGGAGAATCGCCTTCTGTTGCCGCGACCAAAACCTACCTGTCTTCACCGTCGCAAAGCAGCATTGGCACGAGCAATGCTGATAGTGCCAAGATCCTACAGTTCTGGGACCTGGTGGAAAGTTCACTCAAGATACTGCTCGAGCACAACGGAGGTCTTCTGGGAGAGGCGTCTGACTATTGGGAGAGTGCTCGGTCTTTCATCGATGGCAGGGCGCAAAAGAACCTTCCCAACTCGACTTGGACTTCAGCGGAAACACGACAACACATCTCGTTGTCTCCGGAACACAAACGACAACTTCATGCCGGCGCAGCTGATCTTATTCAACTCCTGAGAGACGCGGTGTTTCTCTTCTTCACGGAGCCACCTATCGAGGACATTTCGGAACTGGTGTCACCAATTCCGCAGACACCCATTACACCCGCTTCAGCATTAGGTCCCAGTGACGCTGCTCGCAAATTCAAATTCGATCCTGCTGATCTACCTCCGCCGTCTCCGAGACGGGGCGATGCGTGGGAAAAGTTTGCGTTCTGGCCTCCTCATGCTACATCTCTTAGCGGAGTACAATACCTTAGTAGGGCATTGGTGACGGTTGGCTCAGCCGCTAGTGACGCTGCAGCTCTATCCGTAGTCAAAGATGACACTCGCTTGATGGAATCGTTGAGGGCACTTGTGGGAGGTGTCCGCGAACGCTGCGTGCAAGCGGTTTGTGCGGCTTGGAACGCAGACGCTGAGAAGTGCAAGGTGCTCGAAGACTGGACTCGCAATGCCGAGAGGAAAGATCTGACTAGCATGCCTAACAAGTTCATGTCGTTCGAAGAGACAATTCTCAGTCACATGCAAAAAATCTTGTTTCTGTCCGAAGCCATGACGAGAGCAGATTCTTCTGATGTTGTGGTTCCGCCTTCGGCGAAATTACTGCAGATGGTCCGCAGTCAATTTGTCACCAGTCTATACAAGGCACTCAGCGGCGCAGTGGAGAACGCAGAACGCACGAAAAAGACCGATGGCATTGACGATAATTTGCAAACAAATATGCAAAGATTGTCCATTGATACCAACGTGGACACTGCTGTAGGATTGTCAAGCACGGTTGACAGGGTAAGAGCCGTTCAAATTCTGAATGAAATAGCGCTGACCGATTTACAGAACGTGCGCATGCTGCTGACCTTGAGCAATCTGAATTACCTCAGGCGCGAGATCATACCCCAACTGATATCCCAATTCGAGACTTCCTTCTCGGTCAAATTGGCTGAAGAATCAAAAACGATCCGCGATGTTCTTGGGCAAATCGATTCGCGTCTGTTCCAGTCATATGTCAAACCTACTGTCGACAAGCTCGCCACCACGATCAACAGTGGAGTCGCGTCTCCTGCTTGGATGCCACAGACTCCTCGGCCCACGAACGCCAAGCCATACGTCTACGATGTACTACTCACGCTTGTTCTTGTGCATACCGAGGTTTCTACCTCTGCTACGGCGCTGACAAACCAGATCTTGTCGTACCTCCTTGAACAGGTCTCGACGGCTCTGTTGGATGCATTCCGAGAACGGCCATCGTACACGCTGCCAGCGCTGATGCAAGCGACGCTCGATGTCGAATTAATCGCTCAGACCCTTAGCAACTACACGACCGAAAAGGCTTCGGAACTGCAGAGTCAGATATATCTCGTCCTGGATGAAAGGACCGATAGCGATGCTCGACAAAAGCTGCAGAGTGAGCTGCCAGAGATGCGAGCCACGCTTAAGAAGTTGAGAGAAGGAACGAAGGGTCAATTTGGGTGTTTCAAGCGTGAGAGGAGAGGAAGGACCGACCAAAGACCCGGCACGAGTGGTAGTAAGTAAGGGAGGCGGTTGCGGAGGGGTTTCCAGGCTCCGGGCTGTATCAGATACATATCAACTTACGTTCATATCTCTACACCCCAATACGAGTACCCTATCGAACGGATTTGACGTTGACGTGCAGATGTGATTTCTCAAACGAGCCACCGACGGCCAGCCTCGACGCGGTCTTGCTAGCGTCAGCACTCTCATTCGTCAGAGGTGACGTGCACGGTAAGTACCGTACATCTCACGAGTTCACAAGTCCCTTCATCAATAGCGTCTTGACCTGGTGGAAATGGCACGAGCATCTCATGGTGGAGCCGCCTAGAGTCGCCGTGATTGATTACCTGATCAATCACATGCTTTGCGGACTTAAGAAGGAGCTAACGCCGCAAAGGTTTCATCCTTCTATTGCTATCTTGCACGCCTTTCCTTTGACATCCTTGTATAGGCCACCATCTCATTTCTCAGCCTGCGGTGAAACTTCCCTCCGGCAACGGGTCAGTGCTATAAGTCTCCCTTATAGGATCCCGATTCTGAATGCTACAGCCAATCACTTTGCGCTGCGGCAACCATGTCTATCCTTCTTAATCACGCAGAGGTTTCTGACTCACAGATCTGGTCGCTTCTTTGCAATTGCTCGGTGTTAGTAATACTCGTCGGTGTTACCAATCAGTGCTCTGTCTCCCAGCCAGTCAGCATATAAGTAAAGATGAATGTGGTACAACCAAATCTAGTCCTCACTTTCACTTGGCAAGTCACCGCTACCCAGCGTTTGTTCCCTCCTCTTTCTGCATCACTTTTACGAGCCCAAAGTGTTTAGCTTCTCATACTCAAATTCATCATGGCGGATCTCATCAGAGAAGCTCCACTTGGCCAGCTGATACGCTATTTCACGCGCAACAAGTTCCTCAAATACCCCGAAGAGCAAGATGGCTTTCAAATTCCATGGTCTGAGGCCGACATTGAGAAAACAGACAAACCCGCTCCGCAGGCTAAAGAGGCCCGAAATGACGCAGCCTCATCAATCGGCTCCGACCGTTCTGACAACGACCCGGAGCTCGGTCAAGTCACTCTCACACGCACGACCACACGAGATTCAACGCGGCAGTGGACCGAGGAGCGTCAACGAGCTGAAGAAGAAGGAGCCATGGAACGAATCCAGTCGAACGTCATTGTTCCCACCAAGACCGCTGACGGTGTCATTCTGGTGGATTGGTACACCACAGATGATCCTGCAAACCCTCAGAATTGGTCTCTGGGTAAGAAGATATACATAACCGCGCTTATCCTACTGTACACGTTCGCGGTTTACGTCTCGTCATCCATCTACACTACCGCCCAAGTCCAGGTTATGGCACAGTGGAAACTCAACTATGCACAAGGTTCCACCATCTTGTCGCTGTACGTGCTCGGTTACGGACTGGGCCCTCTGCTATTTTCTCCTCTGTCGGAGATCCCGGCATACGGTCGCAATATCTGGTACATATCAACCTTTTTCCTCTTCACCATTCTCGGCATTCCGACGGCACTGGTTGACAACTATGCCGGCATGCTCGTGCTGCGTTTCCTGACAGGCTTCCTCGGCTCGCCCGCACTTGCCACCAGCGGCGCAAGCTTGCAAGACATTTACTCCCTGATCAAGCTGCCTTACGCCATCGCTGTCTGGGCAGCGGCCGCCTTCTGCGGTCCCGCTCTCGGACCCGTCCTGTCAGGTTTCGCGACTCAAGCCAAGGGCTGGCGCTGGGCGTTCTGGGAGATCGTCTGGATCGCCGGTCCAATCTTCATCGCATGGTTCGTCAGCATGCCAGAGACGAGTTCCGGCACCATTCTCCTTCGTCGCGCCCGCCGTCTCCGTAAGCTTACAGGTAATGATAAGATGCTCTCGCAGTCCGAGATCGACCAAGGCACGAAGAAGTTCAGTACCGTCACATACGAAGCGCTCATTGTGCCGCTTCTGATGACGGTTCAAGATCCTGCCATCCTGTTCGCCCACGTCTACACGGCCCTCATCTACGGCGTCTACTACAGTTTTTTCGAGGCGTTCCCGCTCGTGTATATCGATATCTATCATTTCAGCATCGGCACGTTAGGCGTCGCATTTCTCTGCATGACCGTTGCCTGCATCCTTGGGCTTATTACTTACTGCTCGTACGTCTACTGGTATCTCGAGCCAGACATCATGAAGAACGGTATGCGCGCGCAAGAGCACCGTCTTGTGCCTGCTCTCATCGCAGTGTGGGCTCTCCCGATCTCGATGTTCTGGTTTGGATGGACAGCCAAGGAGGATATCCACTGGATGAGCAGTATCGCCGCGATCACGCTGTTCGCCTGGGGCGGTTTCGTACTGTGAGTATCTTCTTACTGTCTTGTCGTCTGATCAATCACTGATAGTCTTAGCTTCCAATGCTTGTTCATGTATCTTCCTCTGACGTACCCTATGTACGCAGCGAGTCTGTTCGCGGCAAACGATGCGTTCAGATCGTCGTTGGCGGCTGGGTCGATCATCTTCGCTAGGCCGCTTTACGTCAATCTTGGGGTTGACAAAGGCACTACGCTGCTTGGTGGTCTCCTGATACTTGGTTGCGTTGGTATTTACATACTGTGGTACTTTGGAGCGAGGTTGAGGGCGAAGAGCAAGTTCGCTATGGCCTGAACAAGCATGAGGGAGTCGACATTCGTCGAGAGTCAATGGTCACAAGATGTACGAATCATATACAGTAAGATGGTGGACAGGATCACAGCAGGGATGACCTTAAGATGATATAGATTCCAGGCATAGTCATGATATGGGATGCACAGTCTTCTCCAAAAGACTCCTTTTCTATTTTACGGTCATTCGTATATACATTTAATATTCCTTTATTCCTTCATGACCGAAGAATGGGACTGCGGAAGTAAAGACCGTCTACGACTGCAGACCAGGGGTGTCGGCGATGCGGAAAACGTACTTGACCGCGCTGGCCTTGCCCTCCTTCAGATTCCTGAGACCCTCCTCAACACCCTCCAATCCTCCCTTGATGACCTCCTGCGGCTGTGGCTTGAACCAGCCCTCTTCCAATCCTTTACTTAGATACCTCGAGTAGACGTATCCAAAGTCTTTCAGTTCGTTGTGTACAGATCCAACGGTGGTGGTGCTCTTCTCGATATTCTCAGGAATAGCACTGTAGTCTCTACCTGGCAGTACGAGAGTGATCTTCGACCCTTGTGGCTCAAGGACTTTGGACAAGTTCTGGAAACTGCCCTTTTCCGACACTGCGTCGAAGGCGTGGTACAGTTTCTGGCCCTTGAGGGCGTCACGAATACCCTTGACGAGCGCCTCGTCACCGTTGCGGTAGTCCACGATCGCGTCGCCCTTACTCTCGTCCAACCACTGCGAGACGTGCGATGCGGCCTTGCCGGCGACAGCGATGATGGGGTGGATGTTGCTCTTCAAGGCGAGCTGGATGGCGTAGCTGCCAACTGCTGAGCTGCCGCCGTAGATGACAAGGGGCGTCGGGGTTGTGGCTGGAGTCCATGGCTGTGGTAGCATGAGGCGGGCGTACAGACCTACTGCACTGGTGAGGGCGGCCAGGGGAAGAGCTGCACCTTCTTCGAACGAGGTTTTATCCGGGAGCGGAAAGGTCGTGTTTGCCCAGGCGACGCCGTACTCCGCGAAAGAGCCGTGAGGGGTCCTCATCTCGTGGAAAGCAGCGACGCGGTCGTTGACCTTGAGGCCGTAGCCGGAGGTGCCCGGGCCGAGCTCATGGATGGTACCAGCCATATCGTCGCCATGGTTCATGACTGCGCCGGTGAGTTCAGGGACTTTCCAATCCTAGGAATTTCAGCCGTGATTCTGGTATCATTTCAAAACTGCAGTGGCTGACCTTGGGGTTACTGCCAGAAACATTGATCTTGATGACGACCTGACCTGCTTCGGGATTCGGAATTGGTACGTCCTTGATGTTGACCTTTGGGCCTTTGTCGACCTAGTCGGACGTCGTTAGGGGATTGTTTTATGCTCTGGATGATGTTCGGTACATACAAATGCTTCCTTCATGGTAGATTGATGAACAAGTCGCAATTGATTGGTGATGCTAGGGACTCGAGTTGCTATTCTTGACGCTCTGCAGGATTTGAGAATGGTGTTCATTAAGACCACCGTGACTGTTTTGACCTTTTGCTTGGACCTTGGAGGTTCGCTATGCCGTCAAGCTATGACGATGGAGTAGCTTTTGGATTATTAATAAATTGCGGATACACTCGGCAATTGACGTGCCAGCTGGATTGCGCGCGCCTGCCTGTGATGGATTCGACCATCATCCGAGTCGATTTGGAGATCGCGGGGTAATCTGAGGTACCTTCCATTCAAGTAGCAGCTCTTTGGGCAAATGCTCCTGCCTGCCTATATCAGATTCACAATTCTATACATGGCAGTGAGCCGCAAGACACGGGAATGAACTGAATGCTGTCGTGCTTGTCTCCGAGTCCGACGTGCCGCTGTCAAGAGCTCAGATTGGAACTTCAGCCGGACGTGGTGGCAACTGGGAACAGCCGTGAACTGCGGCATGCATCCTGTGCCATTCCGGATAGACGAGCCGAGCTGCTGATGAGGAGGAGGATACAAGAGAAGTGGGAAGGAGCAAGCGACCCATCACTGCGATATTGATTGACTTGCTGACTTGCTGACTCGCTGTCGTGCGTACAGTAATTTTGAATGCTCCAATGCATGAACGCTGTCGACAGCGGGTCGTACGGCGCGGATTTTTTTCACCGCAATAACGATGCTGCTGCTGCAGACATCAAGCGTCTACGCCGTCTGGTATGGCAACAACAACACACAGGTGGGGATGTCCATACCTTGGCAATGTCGCTGATATGAGGTGGTCATGTCTCTATGCGGTGTCATCTACGCTTGTCTGGGTTAGGGAAACACACCTGCACCTGCAGCAGCAGAAGCAGCAGCCAGTCCGGGGCTTGCATGGTTGTGGTTGCGAGCATCCGGTCCAGACGCTTTGTCTGCACTTTGGCAATCTGATAATCTATCAAGCTTCTACGCCTTTCTTACATGGAGCTCCATTAACGACCTGGGATCCTGAGAAGGGTAGTACAGGCTGATCAATTTAGATTGCAGCACAGGACAGAACGGTCTCTTTGCCCCGCCGACCTGGGTTGATGTCGTTATTTGGAACTCACCATTATACAGCCAGCGCCCCCAACATTATGTCAGGCCCTGCGCATTGAGCAAGATGCCGGACATTTCATCAATCTATTAGAGTAGGATCCACGGCACATGAGCTGTGACGTTTGAGACAGACGTGACGAACCACCAGGAAATAAAAGCGGACAAGTCCTACTACTGCCAGTAGTGCTCCGTGCGCGTTACAACATACAGTAAGGTACTCCACGCAGTCCGCGGCCTATACCCGCCAAGACGGGACAGGGTTAAAGCAAAAAACTGGGTGACATCGCATATGCTCGGTGCAGAGTTGGAATGGTGAGTAGTGACTACAATTTCCAACACCACGACAGGTCATGGCGCACAAGACAGACGTCAGTAACTTAGTCCGCCGCAAAGCTATCCTAATACGCTGCCCCTATCCAAGGACTAGGGCAGGGCTGACATCTCCCTCGGCCAGAGACCGTAAATGCAAAGTAAGATAGGCAGGTCCACAGAACGTGTCCAACCACCCACTGCACGCTACAAATGATCGTCTCTGGATAGTCATGAGTCTGTTTGACTGCGGTCTGCACAAATATTCAGCTGTAATGCAGAGTCTTGCTCGCATATCATCTCGTCTGCGATAAGGTAGACAAGCAAGATACATGGTAGAAACCGGTATACAGACCATGTCATCCTCCTACCTGACACCCGCGCGCTGTCTCGAGGCTGGGCTACCAGATATCCGACTGGGACGCGTTCTTCCAGAGAGAACAGAGTGAGATCGGCGCTTTGTGGCAGAAACGTCGCCGGTGTGCCTTCTTTGCACGTCGGAGTGCGTTGATGCTCGGCCGAGGTTATTACCGCACAGAGTAGCTTGGCTCATCGTTGTCCCTCGGGTGGCTGCTGGCAGTCAACAGCCAGACTCCGGTCCGTTTCGTAACAACAACATGCATTTCTGTCCGTTGTCATGTCATGATGCATGAAACTTGCCCAAAACTAACTTACAGTGCAGCAGCAGTGGTACTCGATTTCTATTTTTGGCAACAATGCGCAAATTTATGCCGGCACATGTCGAATATGCATGGGGCGCTCACTCTGCATGCCTGGGGGCTGCACTATCAACCGTTTGCGCAGGGGCCTTGTTGCTTTGGTGGAGGAGGTTGACTTTGACAACCGTTATAGTCAGAGATGGAGAGTACAGTGACAAGTAGTCGTATAGTTGGGGAACTAACGCCTGTCGTCAGCGCATAATGAGAGGAAAACAAGAATGCATCCGTAGCTGGCTTGTTACCGTATTCCAAGACATCAATCAATCGAGGACAGAGGTTTGCGCAACGGAACATGACAAACGTGTGGCGTTTCGTGCAGCACATTAAGTTCATGATTTTGAATCCTCCTCATGCACTTCAGTAGCTACCTTAGCTGCCGGCGGGGCTTCAATATCTGGTTGAGCCGAGGGAGAGGGGCATAACGCATCGTGCATACACCGTCTCTGGTGCTGTAGTGAAATTTCCCGTTTGTCGGGACTTGAAGCCTGGAACATGAACAGGATTCCATCTGCATAGTGAGCAAAATACCGTAGAGATGAGCCGGGTCGGAAGCATAAGCATACGTCAGTCTGAATGGGCGTTTAGAAGCAGCTCAAGGTACTGTTCCAGTTGTCGGTATACTCGGATGCTTCATTTGCCTACCGGAGTATACCAGGGACCACACCATAGCCTGTCTCAGCGGCCGGCTTGCCAAATTGAACGAGTCAATTGATCGAACGAGAGTTTGCGAGCGGACCACCGCTGCCTTGGGTGTGGTCCGACTTCGTGACGTGCGCCATGACGGTTATCGAAATGAAGCTACAATGTATGCTTAACGTTAGTCGAACTGGTGGCTGCCACTATCGGACAGTACGATTACATTACCACAAGTCGACTCATGAAAGATTGTACGAAGCTTGACTGCTCCTGACTGGCTTTGACTCCGGCTCAATCCTCAGGGCAGTACTGAGGTTGATTTGTGATTTAGTGTAGTACAGTAGTCTGTGCTGTCATTTGTCGTTCGTTCTCCACCGAGTCGTGTATTCAGTGTTGGTTACATGAAGGAAGCTTGGCGACTTGTAAACAGAGCCTCTGCAGATCCAGATCCGGCTTGACAAATGACACCCGCCTGCTGCCAGATATGGACGTCCCGCCTGACTGGAACCCTCCAGTGACGTCTGCTGTATCTACCCTTGATGCGGCGATTGGGTAACCATGTCGGGTTCCAGCTCGACCAATACCTGCTTGTGAGCATGCATGCATGCACAAGTCCCGTACGCTAGACCGTTCAAGCACTGTTTGGCGAGCGCCATGCTGTATTGATACTGCGCATCCTTTCGGCGCGTTATTTCCGAACCCAGATCACGCTCGAGGTACGAACTGTATTTATTGTACAGTACAAGCATTGCGCACGGCGGTGTACTCTTGGTGCATGTACGTAAAGCGTTAAAAATCATGTTGCACAACCGTCAGTACCCAGCGCAATGCCCCATACTCCTTGCGACAACGATCAAGGACTGTTTAGAGTCGGCACCTGCGGCACTCTGGCGGCGTATTGCACTGCGGATTGGCTGGATATTCAGGTTGTAAAGTTAGAGAACGTCGTGACTGTTGGAGGTTGGAGAAAGTGCCCTTGCCCAAGCCATACTGTAAGGTAGTTTAGCTCCGATGGTCATGGTCGTAGGAATTCAGCCACTTGTCACTGGTTGCACTGCTAATCGAAGATAGGGTAGTGCTTAGCTCTGGACTGTTTTCTTGTGCCGTTGTGGTAGCTCCGTCACAAGCCGCGTGCTATGAGTAATGGTGATCGGAATGATGCCGTTGTGGTAACAATAATGACCGCCACCAACACAGCAGTCGCGCGTTCTTTGCGTGGGGTTAACCCAATCTGAAGTCGAATTCTACATGTATGAGTCTCATGTAGGGGCATCTCATCTCGACGGATCGTATCGCTCATCGGACGGCGTCGCGCCGCGCCGATTCGCCCTACATGTAGGCGTCGATCTCCGGCGATGAGAGCAGCCTCGAAGTCTGGTATGGGTCACGCATGCAATGCGCGATCGGTACGGCCAAATTGGGGAATCGGAGGACGATTGGGATAATTTCGAGATGTCGGTGTGATCTGGACACGGACAGCCCCAATTTACACCGAATCAGTCCATCAAAACAATTGGTGTCTTTCGTGTCAGTGGTCGTTGAAAGGTTGACATGACTCTTAGCGTGCAGTCAGGTTGGAGCAGGACGATCCGATACAGAGTGAATGCTAGTGTACATGAGCCAGGGTGATTTGAGATTGTTTGGAATTCTAATCTGCTGACCCCACCTGTGGCATCTGATCAGTGATCAGCCAAGGCATATTTGACTTTCCGTTGATGGAGCACGAAACTGCAGCATTGTAAGCTTGTGACATGTCCCACTGTTCGTTCACGCGATGCGACGGACGAACGCTGCATCAGACCCGGCGCTTTGGCACTTGCGGAACGGTATGCCCCTCGATTGGTCTTGTATCACATCGATTCGGAGCGGCCGAAGATTCTAACCTCTTTCGTGCTGGCGTGCAATCTTGGTTTGTGCTTCTGTGCTTCTGTGCTTCTTGTTGCTGGACGGCATGCGAATCTAATCTGCTGCTGTCGCAGCCCATGCGTGGACCAAGATTTCGACAACGATGCAGTGGTTCTTGAGACTGAACAGGTTTCACACCCCACGGAAGGTCGAAATCTGGAATATCTCCGGGTCCTTGCTTTCTTGGCCTTTTACGGATCCGAGGTCTCGCGTCCGACTCGAGTTGTTTTCGTCGTGGTGGTATGTGGTATGCGGTATGCGGTATGCGGTTGGTGTGGAAATATATCGAACATGTGTCGTTGTCGTAGTGGTGAGTGCTGTACTTGATTCTATTATGCATAGCCTGTCCGACCCCGACTGCGATATTGACCCCTCTGGTTGCTGTATTGCCTTTTTCGACCAGGTGTCTTCCAAGAAGCTAGACTGATAACGACTAGACGCTCCTGGTCAGGACTGCCACGGTTCGGCAAGCAAAGTGTCAAATTGCGGGAACGGATTTGTACGGCGTCAATTTCAAACGCTCTGAACACCACGGCAGGCACATTCCACCAAGGCACATTCCATCGCTTCCCCTGTCCATATCCAGCAATACAATCGAAGTCCCAGGAGTAAGGTACTGTACAGTCTATTGCGTTGAACTATACATGTATTAAACACGTCGTGTTACCTCATGATCGAACCACGGATTACGATTGCGAACAAACGCCAATGTCGCCGTGCCTAACTTACGCTACGCCAACATACTGTACCGCAAATCATCCGGAGCTACCGCTTGCTTGTCTCATCGCGTCCAAGACCTCTGAAATCATATCATGGGGGAAATTTTACATGTACCTTGCGTCAAGTCGATACAGAGAGGTGATAGAAATCCCATCATCAAGTCTAGCAGGTAGGTCCTGCTTCCATCATCTCGAGCAATTGTCGACAAACACAACAACAATAATAACGACGACCGACGGCGAGAAGCGGCCTTGAGACTCGGGCACAGTTTTTCGGTGCTACACTAACAGCACTGGATGCTCCCACCTCAGCATGTGCAGGTCGCATGTTGCTAGCAGGTGGCCATGGCGTACATCAATCAATTTTAGGCTTCGGTTGATGTTACAGACAGACATGCAGCGGGAGCCAAACCCTGGTAAAACCTTCTTTGTCATTCGGCGCCGACCCACGCAGCCGTGGTGAACACACACATTTCTGCACGTCCCCGGTGTCGTGTTTGCAGATCTCATTCCATTGTGTCTTCCTCCCGGTCAGTGCCTCAGATTCTGTTCCAGCACCCACCTTCAGTACAGATCCCACCTCAGCCTGCCACCTCCCGAACGTGTTCCCGCAGAAAAGTCCATTGATCCGCAGCCCTGGAATTGCTACTTTGAGTACGTCTATGCGGCTGCACAGCACGGCCAATCGACCGTACAGTACGCACGCAATCTTGTACCCAATGACAGGTACAGTACGGGTACTTTGCAAGACGCACCACACTGTCCCACCCGTACCGCATGTTACCGGCTGTCTGGCTGACTGGCTGGCCGGCGGGCTGCTTTGCTGCCTATCTGTCCGTCAGTTCACCCTGAGTTCATGTCTCACGGCAGCTAAAGCAGCATGTGGAGACAGACTGTTTCCATCAAAAGCTGGTACCACTACTGTGTCCATACGTACCTGTACCTACCGCCCGCCGTTGTGCATCATCCTCCAATGCCTGTTCTGCTCTGGCGGAGCGTTCCCACTGCCATGGCTGGTTTCGCTGTCGCACCCTATTCGTTGGCGCCCGTTGTAGGAAACGTCTGAGCGTTTGGCTGGGACCCGACTTTGGAGTCCTTAGGAGGGGGGGGGCCACGGCCGGCCATGCACAGCACCGATCTTCATTCTCCAAGGCTAATCTATTGCTTTAGCATTCACGCTCGGTGACGAGACCTGACTCTTGACACCACACTCGGTCGTGCTAGTCTGAAATCATCCATCGGCCTACGTCTCTTTTCGTTCCTGCAGTGTCATGTCAAAGCTCGAGCTTCGATACCCTATTCTCTCTTGAACCCTTCTCTCCGTCGCTCTTCATCCTCATCATCATCATCATAAGTACCCAACTGCAGTCGTCCCGACTGCCGATTCTGGCATCTCTCCATAATAGATCTGCGACTGCCGGTCTTTGCCCATTCCAATCACCTTGGCTTTTCTTCACTTTTCCAACCTCTCGGCTCGGTCCACTTTGCACTTCCTCGCCCTGCTTCGCACTGCCTCCGACATTCGAGTCTCGATTCTAGACTCGACATCAACTTCAACGCACCTTGCCCGGCTCGCCATCTATCTCTACGACTATCCTTCCCACCACTCTCACTCGTCTCGCTTCCACTCAGCAACCATCATATATCGATTGACGATACCATATATCACTATTCACTGTCTTCCTCGCATCGGGTCTGGTTTATTTAATTGCATGGCTTGTAACTCCGTGTCGGCGTACTGGAGTCATTGTAAGTAAGACCTTCCTGACCACATTCGTTGTGATATTTCGCATTTCACGTCTAGCTGCAATGCTGGAGCACTTGACTGCTATTCCACATATAACGACTCTTGCAGCTGACACAGACATAGATTTATAAACGGCAGCTTCTTGACATTGTCTTCGAACCACACACTCTGTCCGTACACTGTAACTATTGCATCTATACCATATGGAACGTGCACAGCTCGACCGTCTGCAACTGGACCGATTCGACGATGCCAGGCGTAGAGAGGCATACCGAAGCGGGCTGTCAACTCCTCAGTCCAGTCGAGCTTCGATTGACTACGATAATGAGGGGTCTCTGAGTTGGCCGCTGGCCGTCTCCACAGCTCCGAAACCGAGTGCATCAGATCCCCGAGCCATGCTACCAGCTCCCTTCCCGGCATCGCGTTTTCCCTCCCACTCTCCAATGGCAAAGAGCGATTTGACTCTACCACCTTTGCGATCGGTAAGTGATTTGAACCTTGCATGACGCTCTCAAGATCGAACTCTGACATACCAGGTCCTCGGAAGTCCACCAGCTACCCCAGGACCCTCTCAGATGACACTGCATCCCTCACCTCGGGATTCGGGCTACGAGCAAACCTCTTATAAGCTTCCCGAGATCACTAACCAGGCTAGAAAGCGAAACTACCCAGAGGAACATTGGGAGAGGAAAACGCCTCGGTACTCGCCGGAAAGCGCACCACCTGGTTCTCCTTTTTCACGAAGAGACTCCAAAACAGTAGCAGCGCTCATGGCCGACGATCGACTCTCGTGGCCGCAATCTGGCCAACCTGGTGCAGCTTCCACTTCGCAAAACGTTCGTGAACACTCATCACGTTCGTACTCGGATCCGGAACGCAACCTGCATGGTCCCCCATCAATGGTGCACTATCCTTATTCTGCGCCCGCTCCAGCCGCACAGCCAGGACGCGATTATGATGCAAGGGTCTCGGTACAGAGTAGGGGGGAAGCTTGGCAAGGTGGTCACGAAATCAGAGATGGAAGACCGATCCTGGATGATCAGCAAAGAAGTTTACAAAGGTCAGCTCTGGACCCACTGCCTTTTCGCGGCAACCCTGCTTCACATGCACCATTGCCTCCTCAACAACACGCACCGCCGCGTCTTGGACCGCATGATGGATATTACAGTGTGGTACCTGGCGCATCACAACCACCTCCATTCACGAATCCAGAGTATCTGCACGACGGCCACGGATACGCGACGGCTTACGAATATGCTGGGTCCAAATCGCGGAAACGAAGCAACTTGCCAAAGCAATCGACAGAGATCATGAAACGATGGTTCGAAGAGCATATTGACAATCCTTATCCTTCGGAAGAGCAGAAGAAATACTTTGCTACGAAGGCCAACATCAACCTGACGCAGGTGAGTGCAGTGGTCTGAATCGAAAGACACGCGCCAGTCAGCTAACCAGGATTTCTAGGTCAGCAACTGGTTTATTAATCATCGCAGACGGTGTCCAGAACTCAAGGACAAGCGCGAGAAGAACCCTTCCACGAGCAGAGAAAACTCGTGTTGACGACACATCGGACTTCACTGTCTGATCTTATGATCTTATGACTGATTGGAATGGCATGGCATGGCATGGCATAGCACGGCGTGGCATACACAGACGCGCTCTGGGGTCACAAAAGCGAGCACATATGACGGGAATAAACACAACATGCTAATACACTATTATGTACATTGTTAATGTCTACAAAAAAGGTTGATCTACAAATCCAATTGATCCTCACTTTCTGCATAATTATCAGGTCGCGTGTGCTCTCGTTTCGTATTTCCTTGCAGAGTTGTGTCGAGCTCGAACAGGAATTTGCAGCCAAAGTCTAACGTACGTGTTCATGTGGGGTGGTCCAGTATTGCAGGTATCTCATGGCAGGGGTTCTCTATTGACTTGGAAGTGGAAACACGGAGTTTTACCGGTGAGCGCTGCAATAAAGTAAATTTCAAGGATTAGTTGGGCCACCGGCCATCTGCAAAGCTCAAAGGTCAGTCGGCCGAAGGGAGCCTGGTGCTGTCTTTCGCTCGAAGACAGCTAATCTAACACGACTCCGGGCAATGCAGTGCCCCTCCACTCCCACGCAACCACAAGAGTTCAAGCAGTGATGGAGTCATGGAGTGATGTGCACTATAAGCTGCTAAAATAGTCGGTACACTAAGGTAAGAGATCCGCACGAGCGGTGCGGCCACGCTACGGCAGCGGCACACCTGCCCAGGGATGACAGGGTCCCCTCAGCCAAGAAATGGTAGTCCAAGTAGGGCAGGCATTGTAGCCAAGGCCGCAAAAACGGCATCCGCAGCACGTCAGCAGGCGATGCTACCGGCACGCTACGTGTAGATCTGGGACGAGCTGGCAACCAGCAAACTACCGCTTCTCCTTCTGTACATGATCCTCACATCAATCTGCACTGCCTTGGATTTGCAGCACTACTCGGAAGATTTGCCATGAGCAAGCTCCTTCGGTACCATTGTTCTCTGCTTATCACTTTGCTGTCGATACGACCTGCCTTTAAAAAGCACTGCGAAACAGGTCCACGCGACCTCTCGACTGGACAAGCACTGACCCTTTTGCACTGCGTCACAGCGTCGGACGGACCACTGCCTTTCAACTTCAAACAAACTGAACTTGCGCCATCGTCCTCCTCCTACGGGCGGCTTACTGACCTTACCGTTCTCGAATTAGAGTCAGTCTGCCGTTGCTCTTCACCCACGGTACGGCACCGCTCAGCCTTCGCTTTGATACCTACGCCTTAATTGAAATCCGTTCGTGACTGACCCGCGGCCCGTCGATCTGTCTCACTCTCCTTGCTTCCTTCTCACCCCCCCGTCGACAACGACAATGCTCTAGTAGTCTCAGCCTCTCACGAGCGCGCTCATGCTGTCTGTCAGCGCTGCCAGATCGGCTTTTTCGACATCCGGACAACGGACTAACACAACGCAAACCCTAACCATGAGACCATAAGGTACCATCACGTTTATATAACACTGATCTCTTGGCAAATTGGCTCTTGCGTATTACGACGCTAGAGAACTTGACGTGTCGAAGTCGCGAAAGACTTCTTTTACCTTAGCGCAATCTCCATGTCAGGCACCAGGCAGCAATGAGACAAAATCCGATGCCTTGCTGACTTTCTGCTCGTCCCCTCAGTTCTCTTTCTCACTATTCTCTGACCGTTTTCGTAACGGCGGTACGACAATAAGCCATTGCCGCGCTAGACCGTGTCAACCAAACAATCTGGAAAACATCCGATCCAGTAAACGCAGGCGTCTTCGCGACACGAGCTACGATGAAGCCGATCCAGTCCGCCATCGATGCCATACAGAGTGCCGGCGCCAGAAAACCGGCTGAAAATGTAATCTCCATGGCGCACTACTGCTCCAAGGCTACGCACTTGTAAAACCAGTACAGCAGTCCTGTCGAGTCCATCGAGCCGATTGCCTGCAAAGTTTTGGAGGCTTGATGAAGGCAACTTCTACGACTTGGCTGGATATGGACATGGTCAGTATCACCCATCACGTTATCAAAGTCTCCGTTCATGATTCATGTGCGCCAATCTACCACGCAGGATACTTTCCCGTGGTCATGACTTGTGCTGCGCACGGCGATCTGATGTCAATCGGGCTGACCAAGCGAAAACGAGAAGATTACCCCTGACCGTGGACGGCGTCCTGTCAAGCAAACTCTGCGGTATCTGAACTTCAGCTCTGACCTGCCATGTGTTTGTGAACGGGTCCTGTCAATTTCAACAACAAGATGCCTTACGGGGCGAACATGATGATTTGTTAAAGCTACCACACTACGACCGGACGCATGTCAAACATAAAAAGACGCCAAAAATTATCAAACCTGCTTTTCCTGTCGTGATCTTGCTACTTCAAATGCCGAGAGTGACTACAAAGATCGACTGGGAGGGACTGACAAATCTTATCAGATGATCATCTACATCCCCTCGAAAGCGACTGGATCATTTTCACAAGAATCTCGAACACGGTGCGAGAGGCTTGGCACTAACGTTGATCATCCTCGTGGACGAAGGCCCGGACGTCTACCATTGCAAAGATGACCGGCATTATTGTGGTCACGCCACAGGTTTTCGATTCTTCCAAATCCTTAGAGTCCACATTAATATCAACGCTTGTCTTTGCGGTCCGAAAAGCGCAGATCGCGAATGGAAATCGACCACATGTCGTTACGAGTTGCGCACGGCACGATGGTTACGCGTGGCGGATGATCACCGGCAATACACGACACGATCGACTGCACATCAGGCCTACATACTGCTTGCGTGAGCCGAACCAGAATCTGACTGCGTCAGACCGCTACTCCGGATCGTCCTTCTGTACCTGGGTGGTTTCTCGGTTTGACAACCCCCCGGCGATGATCACAATGACAATTTCCTGGTAGATCTTTACCCTGCATCGAATGCTCGAGTCAACAAAGATCTCGGAAATGCACCTTTAGATCGGATCTCATCCCGCGCTCGACTATTCCTTACTCGTACTCCACGAGGGATCAACATCTCGTGCAAGCGAGACGACAAGATCATCAATCTAGACTTTGCAAATCACTGTGATCGTCCGCTTCAACTTGCACTCGAAGGACAATTGATTAATGATCTCTTGACCAATGGACAATGAACATGTCTTGCTCCCTGAAACTGCCGGATAACATGTTGGCAGTACCAAATACTTCATCGAATAGCCGGTGACATGCCCGGGGCCTGACAGACCCCGTCGAGATAGCATGACCCTGCCCGCCGTGTACTGATCTCGATATCACGGATGTTCATGATAGCTCGTACTACTTCCAAATTCGTAGAATTATAGAAAACAATCGCGGTAGTCGAAAAAATGCTTATGTTTACCATGTCAATCCACTCGCGAACATTCTTGTAGCGTCCAATTAGAATGACACGTCAATTGGCCTCGACGTCTACTGCTAGACGTACAGATATTCGAAGACGCCAGGACTCGAGTGACAGCTTGAACTAAGTGATTCGTTTCGGGCATTGTGATTGGGCGACGCGCGAATTGACTGTCTCCGCGTTTGTTGCGCTGCACGTCTTCCGACTTCAGACGAATTAATGACCACATGATGCTACACTCACCATGCTTATTCAGAACTCAATAGCTTGATAGTCCACGAACTCGAGAGGTCACCGTCAGCGTGATCCCTAGAATATTCAGTATACACGACAAGACATGGCCCAGGCTGCACAATGGCCTGGTACATCAAGCACAACCCGCAGCAACCATGACCGATCAAATAGCAGCACCTCTGGAGAAAAGAGAGACATCTGGTCTACCCTGCTACAGAATGTTGCGAGCGGAAAGAAGCTCCCGGAGAAGAACCTCATCGTGCTAGGCGGTTCGCAAGAAACGCAGAAGAATTTCATCGACTCCCTCGCCCAAGAACAGACGACCAGACTCAAGCAGCAAGACAGGACAAGAAACCGCAGAGCGCCCGTAGCGAACCAATTCGCTTTGGGATACACATACCAGAATGTATACGATATTGATCAAGATGGTGAGTCGGCTGGCTTCCAATCAAGAGTCTGTTCGAAGAGCTGATATCAAAATACCAGACATGCTCGCCAGGCTTTCGATCTACACTCTAAATGACCCTTCACCTGCATATGCGCCTCTGCTCGCCCGCTTGATGACCACCGACATGGTCGCAAACACTACTATCGCCATCCTGCTGGATTGGTCAGAACCTTGGAAATTTGGGCGAAGTCTTCGAGCTTGGATCCGACTTATCAGAAGAGTCGTCGATTCCTTACCGCAAGACGTACAAGAGGCCTGCGATGACAACAACAGAAGATGGCTTAGGAATAGGGACGCCGAGTCAGGAACAGCCATTACGGACTCACGCACTTCTATGCCGCTGGGACCTGGAGAATACGATGAACCGCTAGGGTTGCCCGTAATGGTGGTGTGCCAAAATGCCTTGGCCATTGAACAGTTGGAGAAAGAACGTGGATACCGAGAATCTCATTTCGACTATATTTTGCAATTCTTGAGAACAGTGCTGTTGAAACATGGCGCTGGCTTGATCTATACGATGCCTTCTCAGCCTGGTCAGCTACAGTCGCTCGTTCATCACATGCTAGACATCAGCACGAATATGCCTGGGGAACGTCTTGCGAGAGACAAAGCCGACAAAGGCTTGAAGCACAACGTCGTCGACCGCGAGAGGGTAATGGTTCCGCCCGGCTGGGACAGCCGGGGTAAAATCCGTATGATGGGAGAGAGCTTTGATTTCGAAGGCGTCAGTAGAGCATGGAGTGTTGAGATTCAGCAAGTGGATATTGATGAAGTTGGTTCTGTTCATGGTCACACCAACGGAAACTTGGAAGGCGATGTTGCGGAAAGCGTCGAGCAAGATGGGTTACCAGAAGAGGCGGTGAACCAAACGACTGTCGCCCTCTACGAAGCTCAAATACAGGATCCACGGCCGCCAGAGACACCCAACGTCGGTATTGAGGTTAACCACAAGGACGATCAGACGTTCCTTGCCGAACAACTCGCAAGGTTGGAGAGCTTCCGTGCAGAGGATGACACAGCCAAGAAACAGCGCGACCAATCGCGGCGTAATATGACTACGGACGACGCTGGAGGTCGGGAGATGATGCAGGACACAATCGGTCCAGTGCAATTCAATATGGGTGGTATTCAATACGACGCCGACGAGGCACTGAAAAGAATCAAGGTATGCACCTGTCGTATATGCGGACCCCAACTCCAGCTAACCGAAGAAGGAACGTACCAAGCCAGTGCCCACAGCTCAGAGCACGCCCGAAAGAACCAGGACTCGCGAAAGTACTCCCTTCACACCCAACTCACCGCCGCAGTTTGAGAACGGCAAAGACATCCCCGTCGAGAATCTAGAGGCTTATTTCGCGAGTCTCATGAAGGGCGGAAGAGGTGGATCGGCAAGTGCTACAAACAGTCCTCGAGTCACCAGCAGTCCTCGTGCCCCCACCAAGGACAGAGAAAGCTCAGGACTATAGAACTAGATGTGCCGAACGATGTGTCAAGTACTGTCATGGCTGGCAATCCGTTGTTGTTATACTTAGCGCGAGATACCCCCTCCGTACATGCATCTAGTGGCAGTTCTGAATACAATTCATTGCAGGAACAAATCGCTCTTGTCGAACGGATACGTGAACGATGATGTTTGCTAAATGAAAGCACGTGACAGCGCGACAAAGTGAGGACGGACGCGCTTCGAGTTACGTCAAAGTCCATCCGCAAAGGCAAACCACTTGCACAAGATGTCAGACTCTAGCTAACCATGCTAGAAGTCAGCAGTCCGTCCAAGCACAATGCCATGTTAGGAGACAAAATAAAGCATCCCAAATCAACCAATTTTGACGATGCCGAAGACTTTGAGAAGCGTCCCATCAAGCGCCTGAGATTGAGTCCAGAACCTCGAGAGCAAAAGAGTTCACAAAAGTCTTCGCCTCGGAAACGACTCCAACAACGGCAAGACAGAGTCATACCCGACTCGGACGACGATGATGCAGAAGAGATTGCAGACATATCAGCTCGCGATCACCAGACAAATCTCGAAAGCGCCCTCCCTCCCATCAAGACCGACCAAGAAGCCATCGAGGAGTACGAAGCCACAAGAGCTGCCGAGGCAGCCTCATCGTCATCATCGTCATCAGATCTAGAAGGCCGACTGAACCAGCGAAAATGGATCCGAGGAAAGAGCTCGATATATGTGGATGCGTTCAATCTGGCGTTGGAAACGGTGCTGGAGGATGAGAGCCATCTTTTCAACGAAGGCGAGTTGGCGGTCTTTGAGCACTGGAGGTCACTCAGCTACGAGGCACAATACCTCTACGTCCGCTTGTTTCTGCGCAAGGCTGCGACGTGGTTTAGAATCAATCGACTGGGTTACCACAGCGATATCGCAGACTTGAATATAGCGACAGAGGAGCTTCAGACATCAAGGGGTTTGCCCGGCAGTGAGCAGGAAGAAATGCACAACCCAGGTGAATTCGAGCCGCCAATTGATACAGAACTGGGAGAGCAGTACACCTTCGCGGACAGGTCGTCTGATTGCATCACTACGCTTGAGGAAGCGTCTTCGTTGTTACTTCTGGACGAGTTGAAGGCTATCGCCAAAGACGCAAAGGTACAAGGAAAGAACAAGACAGAACTACTCAGGGCTTTGAGAAGGGCGAGTGGGAAGCAAACTGGCTTGGGGTTTGCGAGTTTAAAGAGATCGGACACAGAGGACACTGCATATTCTACAGATTCTGGAGTCGACGGTAGCCGAGAAGGTACACCGCATCGAGAGAATAGGGATGCTCATTATGTCGGCAAGATTCTGGCCGAGACTGGACCTTGTATCAGGCTTTCGGGGCCAACGCTGAAGTTGTTTGAAAGGGTACATCTCGTTTTCTACCGGTCGACAGAATGGACAGAGAAGTCTCTCACAACCATCATACTTGCCAGGATAGCCAGGTGGAACTTCCCCGAGTATCTGGTCTCGAGATCTGCAAATATATTCGCTTCGAGACCGTTGTTGCTCGAATTCGAGGCTTCATTGAGAACACAGTTTCGTCTCGACAGTATAATGGAGTTTAATGGTACGCCAACGAAGTTCGACCTTCAAGGAGTTCTCGACGTCTTCGAAGATGTCTTGCCGAGATGGAGAGTGCTTCTGGACGAAGAGCAGAAGAAAGAAGACAGCATATACGCGACAGGTGAAGGGGCATATCTGCGCCGATTGTCACCTGCTTGGGTCTACACCCGCATCGTTCACAAGGGAGCATATGTGCTGGGCAAGTTCAAACAGCACAAACGCGAGCATGAGACACTGTGTGAGCTGCTAAATCAGCGTCTTTTCCACACATCTCGACGAGGCGACTGGTACCAGCGCAAAGCATTGCTTGAAGAACACTACATGCACGCACTGACGCCTGCGGAGGATCGCAGTGCAGAAACACAGAAGAAGCACTATAAACGCATCGCCCTACAAACCTGTGAGGTAGGTCTGGAAGATCCGCTTGTCCACCTCATCTACCACCACGACCTCCAGAAACGAGTGACCAAGCTGGAGAAGCAGCTCAAGATTCCCAAGCGGAACCAACACGACTTTGGCCACGTGCGCCTTGCCAAAGCCGCCGAGCGTACTTTCAAGGGCATACAAATCATTCGAGGCGCAGACAGAAGTACACCGACTGGCACAAGCACGGACGACGCGCACCCTAGCACCCCGAAACCGTCTCGCCGTGGTGCGAAAACAATCTGGATCGACCCTGCTCCAGCGCCTCCGACAGACCCCACCTCCGACGTCAAAATCACCGACCCACCTCTCGTCTCTGTAGAATCAATGTGCCTCTCTCAGTACCGCGCCCTCGGATACCGCGGCTACCACAGCGAAGGATCCATCATACGAACCCTTTTCGGGTATCTCTTCTACGACGTGCTATTTGTCTACATGCCCAACGTCTTCCAGACCGCGTACCAAACCTGTCCTCTGGATTTACATACCGATGCGTTCTACGCTAGCAGGCTGAGCGAGATCAATGCAAGGTTGAATGAGATCTGCAATGGAGGCGCGGAGGACATTGTGAAGAGGGTTTGGGAAGAGCATGCCGAGAAACGGACTTGTATCGTGGGCTTGGACTGGAGTTTCGATATAAACGATCTCCGAAGCGTGGTCAGAGTCTTTCCTCCTACCGCTTTGGCGGATGTTTGTAAAGTTATGGCTCAGGAATATGCTAGTCGAGGCGGCGGCGTGCCGGATCTGTTCCTTTGGAAAGAGGAAGAGGAAGAAGTCGAAGAGGGTGGCATTAAAGAGGAAGATGAAGAAGTCAAAATGGTCAAGAGAGGGACAGGCAAGGGCGAGGTCATGTTTGCCGAGGTCAAGAGCGAGAACGACCGCTTGAGTGATACCCAAAGGCTCTGGATCGACGTGCTTAGTGGAGCGGGGGTCAGAGTGGAGTTGTGCAATGCTGTTGCTGAAGAAGTGAGGGTTGTTGACTAGCCAGAGTGTTTCGGCACTGCAAAGGACATGACAGATATGATTGAATGAATTGATGATCAAGATTGGAATTATTGCAGGTCTATGTCTATAACCCGCGCCACGCTAATGCTGGTATTGTAAATGCAGTTGCTCTCGAGTCTATACAGCCAAAACAGATGCGTTGTGGTCGGTGACACTGCCTGGACCTTCTTTGCGTGCAATATCAGCAGGCATGTTGTCCAGAGCTGCCTCATCTGCCGTCCGCTTCAATGATGTCTTTACCTCCTCCTGTGTCTGACCATCTGCCTTGAGCTTCTCCTTCTCCTCGGCCATTTTGGCCAACATGGCCTTGTTCTTTGCCTTTTTCTCCGCTTTGCTCATGGCCGGCTTGCCTATGCCCAACGCATGGTCGACCTCCTTGGCGCGTTCTCCGAGCTCTTGTTCCATTTCCAGCATCCGCGCGAGATCGGCATAACTCTTGGACTGGTTCATCACTTTGTACTTGGGCGACTTGCCGGGAATCATCTGTCCGAGCAGGTACTTGGTGTTGCCAAAGCGGTTCTCGACCTCGAGGCATATGCGCATGTACTCGGCGACGACTTCTTCCCATGGAGCCTTGCCGCCGTCTGCTTCGGCGCGGAAACAAGAAGGGTTGGTCTCGGCTGCTGTCGCGATCATGCCGCCGTCTGCGCCGTACTCGTTTGCAAGTTGCATCGCTTCGTCTCGCGATGTCACGTCACCGTTCATGAGGCAGGCGACACCGGCTTCGTGGCAGGTCTCGGTGATCATGCGTAATTGCTCACGGATGGCACGCTCGCGTGGTCGCATAGGGGTGGTGCGACAGTGAATCGTGAGACCAGTGATACCGGTCGCGCAAAGCCGGGTCACGAGATCTTTTGTCATTTCTGGGGTTTCGAGAAGGCGGATCTTGACGCTAATACCGATCTCGAATGGGTTGCCGACTTCTTTGACTAGGGCCTCCAGGATGGAGCACAACTTTTCGGGAGTGCGAAGGAGTGCGGCGCCCATTCCGCCAGTTGTGCTGAAAGGCTTGGGACAGCCTGCATTGACGTCGATTCCAGCGACATGTTCGGCGACTAACTTCGAGGCTTCGACAGCGGTCTCTGGATTAGAGGTGCCGATCTGATAGATGAGCTTCTTGCTTTCGCGCTCGGGATCAAGTCGATATATGACGCTCTCGCTAGCATCGGGGTCGTAGACCTTGTTCGAGGGCATTCGTGTGAAGTCGATGGTCTTGGTGTTCGGATTGAAATGTTTCGTAGTACCAATCATTGCCTTGTCAATGGTCTCCGGACCCCAGACCAGATCTGCGCCATATTTCAGGGCTAGCAGTCTCGATGGGCATTCGCCGCTGCGTACCATGGGGGCCAAGACGACCTTGCCACGATAGTCGACACCTTTTGCAGGGATGGGTACACGCTTAGTTATTGCTGTCATGATGCCCGTAAATGTTCGTAACATCCCATAACTCGGCGGTGACACGAAAGTGAGAGATTCAAAGGAAAATCATAAAATTGTGAGGTCAAACAATTTCACTAGGAGATGTCGGAGTATGCGGGGATGATCGAAGCTTGGGCAGCGGGAGAAGAGCGGGAGGGGCCGAGATGCATGACTAGCGCCACAAGGCGTGGGCTGAACGGGACTTATTCGATTGGTCCCGAGGTCGTTATTACCTTAGCTTAGCAGGGGCTGGCCCCGAATGACGGATGAGGCCAAAGACGACGTCCTGCGCGATGTCCCACTCCCACTCACTGCAACACCTCGGCCGCCCTGTTTGTGCGATGTTCGCAGCTCAACAACCCAGGACAATTTTGTCTGTATCACGTCAATGTTAGTGGATAGGACTGACGATTCACCTCTTCTCGCACATAATCCGTCCCTCTTACCTTACTCTCGTTAGCAACTCTCAAAGGTTAATCCGACGTCGCTCCGGGGCCGTCGATTAACAAGATACCGATCCTTCCGGCGAGATCAGTCCCTATTGAGCTCACCTTGTTCGTGGCCCGAAGATTCTCCGATCGCAATAAGCAATCTTTGCAAAGGTCGTATAAACAGGAAATGTACTGTACGCCGCGGACTAGCAAAGCATTCCAGAATCTGATGGCCGGACGTTGTGAATCGCCGGCTGCGCTTTGGTAAGCCACTCTTTCTAGTTAGACCGCTCAGACTGGATCCAACAAAGGTTTGCAGCGGGACCACAACCTCTGTCCGTTCCAGCCGCTTCGATGAGACGTATCCAGCTCTTATCATCTCCTTCATCATTATTGTCGACGAACAACATCAGCAACAATGGTTTCAAACATTAACGAAGATGCCAGTGAAATACAAGCTCGGGTTCTCGAGCGGCTCAAATCGTTGAATCGATGAAGCACGACGACTTTCCACTCTCATTTTCTGTCTTGCAACCACCCACACACACACGCTGTCGCCGAGAATCTGTGTCAAATTAGGAGGATGACTGAGGATCCTTACCAAAATCATCAGATGAATGTTCGAGTTGTTGCACATCATACAGTATTGTCATCTGGTCTGTATTTGGCCTACACGATGTGGATCGCTCGTCGCACGTCGTGCTCAAAAGCTGAAGAGGGCATAGTTGCCGAAGATGCGGAGCGTAGTTGTACCCGTGGCATTAGGTTACGTCTACCTTTCCAAGTTGGTCATTGATTCCCTCATCTCCAATCACGCAAATGTCATGGTCCATCCATTTCAACATGCATCGAAGCTTCTCCAGTCCAAGCTCTTCAATGGCACATTGACGCCAGCGATGCTCGGGTACACACAAGGTAATCGAACGTCGTGAATGCTAATAATTATCTAACACCCAATCTTTGCGGATCAGCCGTGCGGTACATTGACTCGGATTGGTATTAAACTTTGGCGTGTCCTGTCAAGCAGTGCCGCGTTGCGAGCGCATCATTATTCGAGCTCATTCTTTATTGGCGTGTACCGCGATTTCGCTACTTGCAGTATTCTCTGCTGTGTTGTGCTTGCTGGAAAGCAAAAAAGGTTTGATGTCCCGTAACTTACAGTTATTACCGTCTGCCCTGCGGCGGCCTCCTGCTTTCTCCGGCCGTCATACCTCGTGCTTGTGTGGTCCTTGGTATGCGTGCTCGCGCTGGTGTGCGTGCTCGTGCTGAAAAGTTAGCCTAATGAGATCTGTTGCCCGTCTATGCCTGCTGTCACTCGGTTCTGGTTAGAGGTCCATATCGCTTGGCGCTCCTTCCTGGACCTTACCTTTCCCTAACGAGTTGTGACCGGCCGTTTCTATCCCACACTTCTTTACCACGCACGCCCGACATCTCATCTCACGGAGCTTCTTCCTTTTCCACCTCATCGCCGCCGTGTACCTTTTCTCCCTTCTTCAATCCCCCCACGCCCCACGAAATCTCACGATCTTTCACGTTTACGTCTAATCCCCCACCCGAACTCGACGTTGCCCGTTCATCGTTGGCAAAGTCGCACTTTTTACTCACACCACGTCGCGTGCAGACCTCACCAGGGTGGCATTCGGGTCATAACAGCCTCGCGCCAATTTTTACATTCAAGATCAACATTGCGGCTACTGGTCACTCCACCAGAATCACACCTGGTGACACCTCACGTGCTGATCAAGCAACAACAAGATCCTTGATCATCTGCGGTTTCCTTCTATCTTCCACCAACTTCACCCGTCGTCTTATCTCAACCGACGTCGACCGTCTTTACAACTTTTGATGAGATTGCCCTGACGAACGCCAGCCACTAAAGAGGTCTTCTATTAAGGGTCACGAGTTGCTACTCGCGCGCCGCCTTATGGAGCAACCGACGATGTCTGCGTCGTCCTCTACGGGCTTGGGCGGCGCTGCACCTCCTGCAAATGACAACACCCATAGTCGGTCAGACTCCAACACACCTCGGCCAGAAACCACACGAGCTATGGTGAATGCGATCAAGGGTGACATTCCAGTGAAGACAGAGCCAGACACTGATGGCAAACCATCGCATATCACTGAGCCGTCGTCGACGGTCAAGGTTGATGGCGCTCAAAGCGGCGCGTCCAAGCCGGTGACGCCGCAACCTGGTGCCGTGAATGCCAACGTCGCATCGACCTCCGGGTCAGCGTCCAAGGAGCACTCCACCGAGCCTGCCACCGCCGACAATGCTGCAACCTATGGCACGAGATCACGGAATCGCTCTGATGGCCGACGCATAAATTATGCCGAAGACCAAGATGCAATGGATTTTGAATACTCTGCGCCCCAAAAAGCAGGAGAATCCAAGCGCGTTGCGGCACCTGCTGAAGCAGCTTCGACTTCTGTTAAGCCCAACACACAGGATATCACAAAAATGATTAACGTCAACAAAACCACATCATCCAAGGACACCACGCCTGTTGCAGTCACAGCTCCTGCAACTAATGGTAAGAAGCGCAAGGCTGCGACCGGTACCTCTACACCGCCGCAGGCCGCCACGGTTTCCACAATACCAAACGCAGCCACTACCACTACTACTAGCACACGTCGCGCTACCGGCTCAGTGTCAAATCGACCTGACACGAACATCATGACATTTTCCACATCCGAGGCCACACTGAACAAGGACGGTAACCTTGTTGCAGACGATGGCGCCACTTTGAGCGTCAACGACCACGTCTACCTCGTTTGCGAACCGCCGGGTGATCCGTATTACCTATGCAGAATAATGGAGTTTCTCCATGTCAAGTCCGGCGACAAGTCATCTCCGGTAGAAGCCATGAGGGTCAACTGGTTCTATCGACCAAAGGATGTGCAGCGCTATAACAACGACACCAGATTACTCTACGGAACCATGCACTCAGACGTCTGTCCCATAACTTCTCTCCGCGGTAAATGCCAGATTACGCATCGCGCAGAGATTACCGATCTCGATGAATATCGCAAAGGCAAAGACTGCTTCTGGTTCAGTCAAATCTTTGATCGATTCATTCGTCGCTTTTATGAAGTCGTTCCCACCTCCCAGATCATCAACGTTCCCGATAAGGTCAAGAGAGCCTTGGATGATCGGTGGAAGTTTATCGCGGTCGAGACTGGTCGCGTCAAAGAGCTCACTAGTGCAATCAAGCTGTGCAAGCGCTGTTCACAATACTGCGCTAGTCATGATTCTGTTGACTGTGCTATTTGCGGAAACTCATATCACATGGCATGTGTCAATCCACCACTACCAAAGAAACCATCGCGTGGCTTTGCTTGGGCGTGTGGTCCCTGCGGCAGGGCGCAAGAGAAGAGGCTTCAAGCTCGCCACACACCTCAGCTTGGAGGCGCCGAAGGTGACGAGGAGATCGTCGAAGAGGAGGAGGAGGATCCTAATTGGCAAGACAGCACTCGTGCCGCAACACCAGACCAAGATGAGCCGAAGATCGATAACCATCCTGGAACTCAGGCAGAGATTGCCATGGCCAAGATGTGGCCTATGAGATATCTTGGAATACATTGTCGCGTTGAGGACGCTCTACAGTATGACGACAGAGCCATCTACCCACGTGCAAGCTCACGTCTCGGACCCCGCCACCAAGCTAATACCAATGTCTGGCACGGGAGACCGGTTGAGCTCGTCAAGCCGGCAGAGATCAAGAAGAAATACGTCAAGACGACAAGCCACAAAAAGGATGCCAAACTTTCCAAGGAGACCCTCGCTGCCATTGAAGCCGACCGCGCTGAAAGGGCCAAACGACCGAAGTGGGTACTGGACGAACCTGCTGGATATGTGCACCGTGGTGAAGACTACGCCAACGACGATCCCAGAAACACCGCCCGACTAATGTTCAAAATGCCAGCCGAGGACGACGCCCACACTCCGGCCACCAACGAAAAGTTCATTGATAATTTCATGGAACGCGCCAAAGAATTGTCGTCTCAAGTCAAGGTCGCACCATACAGCGTCAATTTCCAGGACAAGGCTTTGCATTTGCTCATCGAGAACAACTACGACACTAAGGCTGCTCTGGCACAGCTTGCCAAAGTTGATCGAGGGAAAGACTTGAAAGAGCCTATCCTTACCTCTGACGATCTGAAAAAGTTCGAGGAAGGCGTTTCCAAATACGGCTCTGAGCATCGATTGGTCAAGCAACACATGAAGACTCAATTGCCTATCTCGACTATCATCCGATTCTACTACCTTTGGAAGAAGACACCGCGTGGACGAACTATCTGGGACAACTACGGTGGACGAAAGGGATCCAAGAAGAAGAATCTGGATGCGTCTGCGAAACTACATGTCGAAGTCGCCGACGACGCGGATGATTCTGCTTTCGATAGTCACAAAGCAGCTACGCACAAGCGCGAGTTCCAGTGCAAGTTCTGCCACACCAAACACTCGCGGCAATGGAAGCGTGCGCCTGGAGTCGCGCCTGGACAATTGGCACCACCAGAAGGCAAAGGAAGCAGCAAAGATAAGACACCTAGACCCATGCTGGCGCTTTGTCTTCGATGTGCTGGATTATGGCGCAGGTATGCCATAAAGTGGGAAGATATCGAAGAAGTGGCGAAGAAGGTGGCTGCCTCGGGTGGAAGAGCGTGGAAGCGTCGTATTGACGAGGAGCTGCTGAGAGAGTTGCAAGCAGCGAACGATTCAACGTCTTTGGACACTGCGGAAGCCGCGGCCGTGCAGTCAGTTGAGGCCGTAGAACCACCAAAGAAGAAGACCAAGACCGAAGCAGCTCAACCAAAGGCCAAGCCACTACCGCCGGTCAAGCAGCCAACCCCTCCGCCCCCTCCAATCGTTCCAGATCAGCCAAGACGACGGGATCTGCCCTGCTTCGTTTGCAGAACAGTCGACAGCACGAAAAGTACACCAGTCTCTTGCACACACTGTTTGTTAACAGTTCATCCACATTGCTATGGGTTGGCGAGCCGTGAACTCCCCTCGAAATGGATATGCGACCAGTGCACCAACGACTGGGCTCTTACCGTCTCAACCGTAAGTTGGACAAAAATGCTTGTCATACATTTCCTAACCTTGCATAGGAGTACAAGTGTCGCCTATGTCCTGTCGGCTCCATCTCACGCGAGATGTGGGAAGCGCCCAAAGTGTCACACAAGAAAAAGACTGATCGCGATCGCGAGAAAGAGCGCATGGAAAAGGACCTCCTGGAGGCTGCGAAACGTGCATATGCCAAACGTCAGTTGGAACTCGGCCGTCCCCTAGATCCTCGAGAAGCCTTGAAGCAGACTCAGGACAATAACTGGGTGCACGTCACATGCGCAGTCTGGACGCCGGAGATAAAATTCAGTGATCCAGATGCCTTGGAAAGAGCCGAGGGAGTGGGATCCGCTTTGTTGTTGCGCGCCGACACCGTTTGCAAAATCTGCAAGAACAACACCGGTGCTTGCGTCTCCTGCCAGCAGTGTCATGCCCAGTTCCATGTGTCCTGCGCACAAGAAAAAGACTACACCTTCGGCTTCGATATTACACCCCTGAAGGGATCGTCCCGCAAGGAGAATCGATGGGTTACCCTGGGTCAAGAGTCTGGTTCCATGAACGCGGCCGTTTGGTGCAAGGAACACGGCAACCCCAAGACCATTGTGCACGCAATTGACGAAATCGAGGCCGCGACTGACAGGACTGCCTTACAGACTTACGCACTGGAATTTAAGAAGGCCGATCAAGCTATGACTGGAACAGCGCGCAAAGCCAACTTGCTGAGTGTGGCTATGAGCCACACTTCCAAAGTGAACATCGCCGACGCCGCTACTGTCGGGCAAAATCGTCGCGTTTCGACCGTCAGTGCAGTCGCAGCAGCAAGTGGCAGAAGAGGCCGCAACTCGATTGCCAGTGTCGTCAATCGTGATGATGACACTGATACTGGCAGTCCGGCCAATGGTTCTGCAGCCCATGAACCAGACAAGGAATGCGCTACGTGCGGTATCAACGTCAGTCCGCTCTGGTTCCCCTATGAGAAACCAAAAGCACCGCCTCCACGAATCAACGGCATGTCGATCGACGCTCTGACAAACAGTGATGTGAAAAGCGAGACTGGCAATGAGAATCATGCCGTTCCGACGCAAGAAGCCATGGCTGAGAACCAAGGCAAGATCCTCTGGCAATGCACCAAATGTCGGCACCCAGCAAAGGTTCAGAAACGACCCATTCCGTTAGCAGAATCACGCCCGTCGCTTCCAATGCACGAGGAGTGGCCGCCTGCATCCATTCCTCCTCCACCACAAGCTTATCCGCCTCAGGTGGTTGGCTGGCCACCTCACATGGTTCATCCTGTTGCCATGGACGGAACCCACCTTCCACCTCACCACTTCCCGCCACCAATGCATGGACAAGGATTTGCGCCTCATCCAATGCTCATGAATGGCGGTCCATATGGACAACCGCCGCCTCCTGGTCCACCGCAGTTTGGCGCCCCGGTCGCACCACCTTTTGATAGATCACAGCATCCGAACGGTCCATCGCAGCACTCGCCTTCGTTGCTTCCACCTCGGCCGCCACACTTTGGGCCCCGTGGGCTGTCGGATAGTCCATTCCCCCAACACCAGCAGCAGCCGCCGCCGCCCGCTTCGAACCATCCACCGCCTCCTACACAAGGTGGCCATTCTAGCCCGGGAACACACTTTGTGCGTCCATCAACTCCGCGCGACGCTTCTATTGATCCAAGGTTGAGCGGTGGAGCGAGTGCAAGTCCCGGCTTGAGGAACTTGTTGAATTAGATGACTTGATGTAGGGATATCGAGCCGTGTGATATTGCACGGCATACCTAGAGTGGCTTTTGGACGAGCCTGTCAAACACGGATTCTCGAACAGACGGCGCCGAGTCAGGTGCACATGTAATGCATAGAGCAGGGATTGTACTATAGATAAGGACGACTTTTAGAGGTCGAATGAAGACACAATCGATCATCCAACGCCGTATATCTGATTGAGCTGCGATGATGTATCGTGTCTCGCTATGCCCGTACCACTATATCTGCCCTTCGCAACGACTTGTCGACGACCTCTTCACCTTCCTGTCAGGCACATCGTCGCGCGTGCCGATGCTACGCCCTTCGTGCGCCTGGTAAATGTTGGTCGCCATGCTCAAGTCGCAAACACGAGAAGAGGTGCTCAGCCGGTGGTCATAGAAGCCCACGGCGAGCATTTTGCGACTGCACTAAGCAGGCAACCTGTGCATCGCCCTTCATCATGGTCGAATCGTCCTCAATGGCCGCGACACGGCGCTGTAATTCTTTGTCCTCACATCCTGAACCTCTCATCAGGCGAAGAACCTATACAAGCCAACACCAGCCAGCACAGCTGCAGTGCCAGTGATCCCGAGCCTACGCGCTGCCATGTTGATGCCTCCTTTTGACACAATCTCGGCTTGATTTTGCGTCAATTGCCTATGTCCGGACCAGTATGTGTAGCCGCCTAGACCGATGAATGCGGTTGCGCCTGACAGTGTCAGCTGGTGGATTCTTGGTACACTGAGAGGCGGAATGTGCTGATCAAGCGAAGAGCTGAAATTGAGGGAGATTCCTACCCATTACTCGGCATGAGAGACAATCATAGTCGTTTCGGTGCTCCTGCTTCTCCCGATTGAGCGCCGCTTGGAGACTCTCGGTTGGGCGTAGCTGCATCTGTCGAGCGATGCCCGGTGGAATTTGAGGGTCTTGCGACATGTTCAGGTGAATATTGAATGGTCACGCCTGATGCTAGGTGTACCATGAAGTTGTTTTCGTGTTTTGATTGTTCGTTTGCTTTGATGTCGAGATCGACATGCGCTCGGCTCACTTTCCTCGACCATAAATCTCCAATTGCTCCTCGACATTGACGTCGACGGATAAGTAGGCACACGACACCATTAACCACTTTTCAAAGATCATGGCAACACGGTAGCACACATTGGAATAGCAACGACTCGGTCAATAGTAGCCACCATGAGCGGCATTGAAGCACTCTACGTGTTTGACGAACACAAGTACAGTAGACCACTTCATTACCCCACCAGCAATCCTCTATACTGACGACTCTCAGCAACACAATCCTGTCACATGTATTCAATGGCCGACCACCACCGGCAGCGACTCTGCTCCGCCTCTACCTCTCGCAAAACGCCCCGCGATCCTCAGTCCAATACCACCCCTCGGTAAATCCGCCGACGATCCTCTTCTCTATCCTCCAGGACCGACTTCTCTTTCTCGCCCCGACGTCAACGGATACCGAACCCCTCCTCGTCCTTGAGTTCCTCCACCGCGTCGCAGATGCATTCGGGGAGTTTCTCGGAACCCCACTGCTGGCCTCGCGCATCGAAACAAACTACGATGTCGTAGCACAGATCCTGTCCGAGATGTGCGACAGCGGCCTCGTCTCGAGCACGGAAGCAAACGCCCTCCGCGACGTCGTCGACACGCCCACCTTCCTCAACAACCTCGCCGGCAAACTGGGTCTACCCGGCTCGTCGCCGGCGCTCGGCGCCCCGCCTTCTCTGGCTCTCAAGAACAATACCCCTACACTCAGCACCGCAGGCAGCCAGATACCGTGGCGCAGGAGCAATGTCCGACACACGAGCAATGAGCTCTATGTGGACATAGTGGAGACACTGCATGTGACGTTGGCGCCGTCCGGACGACCGTTGACGGCGTTTGCGAGGGGCAGCATTGCGTTCACAGCAAAGGTCAGCGGAGTGCCCGATCTGCTGCTTACGCTTGCGACGTCGTCGTCGGGATCGAACGTTGTGGATCGAGGGGACAAGGTACGGCGGCTGATGGCGCTGCCGGTATTCCACCCCTGCGTACGGCTGGCGAGGTGGAAGGATAGAGGGGAGTTGAGTTTCGTACCGCCGGACGGGCGATTCGTGCTTGCGGGATACGAGGTCGATCTGTTAGATGAGGGATCGGTGTTGAGCGCGAAGAGCAAGGATCTGAATCTGCCTGTCTCGGTCGAGGTGAGGAAGGATTTGGGGACGAACGGTAACGAGTTCGAGGTTCGGTTGGGGGTCAATCACAGGTTCAGCACGTCAGGATCAATGGGCTCGAACACGGCGACGCAGAGTCTTTCATCAAATATAGGACGTGGTGGGCCAAGTCGAGGCGCAAGCAATGATGCAAAAGTCCCTGCGATCGAGAATCTGATGGTTCAGATACCCATACCGGCTGGGGTGAGGTCTCTTTCGGACTTGCGACCGAGCAAAGGAGAAGCGCATTGGAGCCCAGGTGACACGAGTGTGGAGTGGCGGATCAATGCAAAGGAAGCAGGCATGATTGGGCCCGGCGGTGCCGTGCTGCGATGTACTGTTGTGGGCAATGCGTCCGGTGACGACGACGACGGCGTTGGGCTTGGGTTCGGCAATGGCATAAAGAGCGACACATACGATTACGACGAGGACTCTGGAATCAATGACGAGGACGCTGGCAGAAGTGCTTCGGGTTCTGGGGACAAGGATGGAAGAGACTCGAAACGAGCCACACAGAATGCGGCGTTGATGCCATCCTCGGCAAATGTGAGCTTTAGCGTCAAAGGATGGTTAGCTAGTGGTCTCAAAGTCGACAGCCTGACGGTTGATGTGAGAAAGAGCAAGGGACTTGGGGAAGGCGTGCGACCGTACAAGGGCGTGAAATATCTGACGGCCAGTCGATCAGGCGTAGAAACCAGATGCTGATTACGAAGATGAAATGAGTCCATATCATGTCCATTATATATCATGCCCGCTCGACCACGAATTGTTGATATGCGTACGCTTTGATATTGGTGATGGCGTATTGATGTATTGATTCGCTTTCTTGAGTGCCGCATATAATACACCGCCTCATCGACACCAATCCATGATCATCGGCCCATTCCTTCCAACACACACATTCCACGCATCCTTCGTCTAAGCACTTCCCAAAGACTCCGCTCTCTGGTCCTCGAGCTTCGCATAGAACAAATCGCGTCTGCGAACGGCTGGGACGTGGAAACCTATCGGTCATTCGTTAGTCATTGAAGAGGTCATCGATGATTGTCGTGCTCGTAGCAATTCGTGATAGGTTCGATGTATGCCTTCAGAGTCCTTTTCGAGCTCGTTTTACGGCAAACAAGTCGCGGCCGTATATTGGTGTCGCAAATGAGAGATGTTGTCACATACCGTACCACCAGAGGTAACCACCTGAAGTACCGAGACCTAACCAAATCAGCCATGTTTCGTGCTCAACCCATGCTAATGTCCGCTTCGCCGAGCCATCCGTCTCTTGTATCTCGAGATGAACCTCTCAGAGTTCCAAACTATCTGCACGTACCGAAAGCAACAGCAAGGTCGAGGACGAGACCCCTACGGAGCATCTGGTGATCGTCAGTAACTTCTTCTTCTGCTCTTCCGGTCGCTCTCCCGGCGTCGCCAATTGAGCATTCCGGAATGCGCGCAGTAGTACGTACACCAGTGATTGGCTTGATAGGCATCTTGAGACTTGTCAATGGGTTGTTTGAGAGGTGTAGTGGGGTCTATAGCGCGGTGACTGCTGTTGCGATGCTTCACGATGCAGTGATGAGGTTCAATGCTTGGCGTCGGGACGTTGTTAGGTAAGCGGACGGAGTAAGGTCACGTGCCATGGTTTCAGTCAATTGGCGACAAGACAACCGATGCGACAATAGCAACCCCGGGGCGTGTAAGAGCGAGGTGGTCTTATACATGATTCAGTAATACATGGTCATCGCGATCCCAGAACACTTGATAATCTAAGGATGCGACGACTGGTGACGGTGATTGAGAACTTTCTTTACATAGTATACAGGTTGCTTATATGCAAATGCTCGCTGTGAACGCGTGTCAATAGATTGGTCACTCCCACAGATGTTCGTGCAGCCGCTTGTGACGGTCCAGGGCTTCCAGAGGTCTGTCCAAGGTGGGCTTCTTTCGTCGACGTGCAAGAAGGGTTGTGATCCGGTCTTCTTCAGCATTCAGTGACCGCAGATATTTCCTCCAGATCGAGTTCTCCGCCTACTTTCTAGACTCGCTGAAGTCTCGCGATATCGATATGTCGGTCTTGATACTCAAAATCGACTCTCCATGCCACTGAAAGGAGACCAGCCATCGTCCCAACCTAATCCGTTTCCGTGCGTTGCAATACCCGTGAGAGCGGATCTTCTCCTTCTCTGCCTAACTGCACTTCCTCATGTCAAGAAATCTATTCTCCTTTGCCCCAAAGCTCCTTCCGCCTTTGCCTCTCCTCCCTAGCCTCCCTCTTCTGCCTGCCCCATTTGCTCTTTACAGCATCCAACTCGGCATCCCGCTCAATCTTGATCTCGGGCGCCTGCGCACATAGACTGACGAAGAACTGACTGCAATTGAACTTTTCGGCAAGCTTCACTCTTGTCCACGTCCGCGGGTCCTCCTGTCTTAACCGCCTGATCTCCGCTATATCGTCCGCGGTAAGGTGATACTTCTGCTGCCTAACAGGCTTCAGCGGCGGCGGTAGAGGTGTGCGCTTTGAAAGTCCTGCTTCGTTGGTGGAGGTCGGGTTCTGCGCCTCGACGAGGATGTGCATTCGTCTTCGAGGATCTGTTTTGGGGAGAAATTTCAGAGGTGTGTGATACACGTTAGGAGCCGATGATGGAGGGTTGTAGATGATGTGATCGCTCGTGTCGGTTGTGTTTGTGAAGGAGTCGGCTGGAGCGACATTCAGTGCTTTTTTGGTGCGGCGGAATGATGCCACGGTCCTGGTTTGTTGTTGAGAAAGGCACCGAGGACATATGGAATTGCTGCGAAGGGAAAGGGAACGCATAGTTCGCAGTAGTAACGAGAGGGCGTCCATGGCGGAATGTGGTGTGTTGTCAATGAATGGACATGTCCAAATGCTACAGATGATTTTGGGATTTCTCCATCAAAGCTTCGGCGCGGTCAGGCACGGACCAACTTGATATTGGAGGCATTGAATAGAGACGCATGCTCGTGTGATCACAACATCAGATATTGAAAGCCTTTCAAATTTGAGATGAGACATCGTAGTATTAATCTAAGCGTGCGAGCTGCTTCCAATGAGTTGACAGGGTGGTGGAAAGGTCGATTAATAATATATAATTCATGGTATACGCAGGTTAATCATCATTATGCATAATCATCCAACAACAACTCCGCCCTTGTTACATGTATCTTCGTCTCTTCCAGCCTTGATCTTGAAGTCAGACCATCTGTTCCTACTGCCTAAGACTCCGTAGTCATGATGCCTTTATGTTCGGCAGCGTCCTGAATCCGATGGCGGTATGGAACGGCTGTCAAGTCCAATGCAAATGTACGGTATTCCTATTTAAGGACCCGATCGAATTGGACGCCTCTCACACTTCCTCCTCCCATGCTGTCCCTGACCCTTCGCTTGAAACCATCCCTGTCCTTTGCCAGATCCTCCGCAGCATCCTTGTTCAGCGGGTCGCTTGCATTCGGCTCGAGGAACAGGAACTGCATCCCTACAATTGCCGCGTTCAAGTTCAATACTGGCTTCCACTCTTCTCTGAGGATGTTCAAACACACGTTGCCCTCTAGATCAATGTTTGGGTGGTAGATCTTTTGCGTGCATTTTACTTTTGGTGGCTCGTGAGGATAGTTCTGGCTCATGTTGAAGGTGAAGTGAAAGACGCCGCCTTTGTAGATGCCCTCGTCAGGCGATATGGTAAGGTTGAATGATAGAATGTTGTCCGGATCTGGGAACTCCGTCTTCATTGTGGATCCGAGTGTGAGTTCTGAGAGATCTGTAGGCCGTTGTCAGGCATGTCCACTTTGGGGATATGCGGTTCGCGCTCACCTTTCTGTACCCGCAATTGAGCAGCAGTGACCTTCTTCTTCTTAGGCCCAGCAGTGGCATTTTCAGCCTTCTGCTGCTGCTGTTTCTGCTCGGTGTTGGTTGACTGATTCATTATAGAATGGAGACTGACTTACCATGGACCATATCTTGAGCATCTTGGTAGCGAAAGTGTGTGCAGGAAGACAGGATTTGATGTGAAGATTCGGGAGATAATGGTGTAGGCTTCCTCTGCTCGTGGCTTGCGGTGAGCGAGTCCTAGCGTGGTAATCGACCGGGCTGTAGATCCAGGGCAGACGAGGACTAGTATTTGGAGGGTCTTGTCGGCTTGCAATACAGCTTGACAGACTTCGCGGATAGATAGCGACTTCGTGTTGTACAACAAAGGACTTGGAGGTGAGTTGACAAGGCACTTTATCAATCTCACAAGCGTCATTCCCGCTGCCCCGCCGATCCGGCACCGCGCCTCTTGTTTCATGCCACGCCCGACCACAGCGACGGGAATATCACAAGGTCACAACCTGAAGTTGACTACAAGCAGGGCATATCATCACAGTATACAGATAATCGAGTTGAGAGATGTGCATTGAGAGGTAAAGAAACTAATTATCGGAATTATCAGAATGGCACAAAAGTCAGAGCCCAGAACGAGATCGACGACTTCAGCCTTTTGAGCTTCATGTTCTTAACTTGCATAAATTCGTGTCAATGAAAAAAACCACTGCGCCGTGATCCAACCCAAAACGTCCCTGATATCGGCTAGCTAGCCACATCCACACCTACAACGCGTCTGCGACAGTCTCTTGGTCACTAGCATCAAGAATGTCGTATTCCTCATCAGTAAGGAAGCCATCATCGTCGCTCATCTCGCTATCAGCGCTGAGGACATCAATCTCAGAGGCGAGGTCCTCAAAGCCTTCTGGGGTTGTGGTGGTTGAAGCGTCATCGGAGGACTGCTCCTGAGTCGAAGCAGCAGCGGTAACTTTGCCAGTCTCTTCGTCCTCAACATATGCGACCTGAGCCTTCGCCGCGGATGACTTCTCTGCTGACTCATGAATGGAGCTAGACGGACTCTCCTTCTCAAGAGTGGGGAAGATCATCTGACTTTCTCTCAAGTCTTCGGACTTGTCGGACGGCAAGTCTGCAACATCAGCTAGCGAAGAAGCTTCTTGTGACTTCTCGACACTGCTTGGGGAAGCCACGGTAGTCGCTTTAGGCTGTGGGTCTGGAGCTTGTGCCAGTGCTTGTGCTGGGACTTGTGCCGGGGCTTGTGCCGGGGCTTGTGCCGGAACTGGAGCGAGAGCTGGAGCCGACGCTGAGCTGGACGTCCGTGCCATGAAGTCTTCCATTTGCTTCATGTACATGTTCTCTCGACCTCGACCTGCCGCAAGCACGGCATCTGCCTCCCTCTTGGCTAGTTGGAAAGCCTTGAGTCTGACCTGTTGCTGAGTGCGCATCTCCGCAATCCGCGTACGGTCTGGAGTCTCACGTGGAGGCCCAAATAGTTGAGGCCCGAATGCATGCACACGCGCATCATCAGTGACCTTGCGGGCTTTCTGCTCGGCGACCTGAGGTTTGACGGAAGCAATCTCCGCAGCACGCATCGCCTTCATGCGCTCGAGGTAATTGAAATAGTAGTTTGGTGCCTGTGGAGGCATGCAGTTGGTTTGCGTGGCCGGCATGGCGCTTGAGGCACTCGGGTATGGTGCCTGGGCGTCGTGCATGGTCACAGCCGGGTGAGGCACCGCTGGCTTTTGTGCAAGATAGAAGTCGCGAATCTCGTCCGCGTTTGCAGTAACGATAACATCACACCAGAGGCGGTGTCCAAACGCGATACCTTCTGGTGTCTTGAGACGCCAGTAACTGATGGCTCGACCACCGCGAGAAGGCGCCTTCATCAAGACCTTGAAGGCCGCCTCTTCGCCGGGTCTGACCTCTCGACCGATGACATTGCTTTCGTTGGCTTCGGCGACAGCGCTTGCGGCTGAGGGGAGACACTCATCCAGATTGAGCATGTTGTCACCACCAACGAAGCGGACGCTGCATCCTGCTGGCCAAGCGAGTGGACCCGGGTTCTTGATGGTCCAGACCTGAGTGAAACGAGTGCCAGGGGCATAGAATGATCCATCAGGAATGGTGTCACGAACAAAGTGTCCCGCAAGCTCCTGAACAGGCGCCTTCTCTTGAGGACGGCGAGAGCTCATGTGTCGTGCACCTTTCTCACTTATGTATAGACCAGCAGAGACAGGAGGGACTTCGACGGGAAGACCCACCGAAACTGGCATCTGAGGATTGCACGGGTCAATGTTGGCTACAGTCCTCAATGAGACCGAGCTGGGCTGTGCAGGGGTACTGAAAACGGCAGCGGGTGCGCTAGCGGCAACTGGCATTGCAGTCTTGGTGACATCCTGCTGTCGGTCGCCCAAGCCGCTGACGATCCTTCCGTGTCCAGTCTCGTTCATGGTATGGACATTAAGACCCTTGATGGGGCGCTTAATCTTGACAAGAGGGTGAGTCGCGTTGTGCTTGTTGTTGGGACTGGCTTCGCAGTTCGCACAAAAGTCAGTGTCATGACAGACAACACACTTGTAGCGGTCTCCCACGATGGGCTTCTGGAGGTGCTCAGGCTGCTTGGCACATTCACCGTCACAGAAGATGCCGGCATGCTGAACGTGAGGTACGAAAGGTCCTGGGGCAGACTCGTAAATGGCAGCAAATCGGTGGCCGTGGTGTTCGCGAGCGGCTCTAGACTTGAGACACCCACTGCAATAGTCAAAGTCTGGGCAGACAAAGCACTTGTGGCGGACGCCGTAAATGTTCTTGTTGCAACCGTCGCAGATCGCGTGATGACGAACATTGCGGCCGGCTGGGAGCAGTGACTGCTGGACAAGGTTGAGCTTCGAAGATTCGGTGACAGGGACGAAGGCATGTCCGGGGTGGTGACCATGCTTGTTTTGAGCGTGACACGTCAAGCAAAGGTCGAAGTCATCACATGCCGTGCAGGTAACGAATTCGTCTTCCGGAAGGGCTGCGAACACAAAATTAGTGGGAAGCGTCAGATGCAACATCAAGTGTGACTCACCATCAATGCATTGGTTGCATGTACGATCTGCGCTTATGCTGTTCTCCACAAGTGTGTTTGCATCATTACTGAAAGCGCCTGGCATGTTGAGACGATCCTCGGACTTGATTGAGGCTGCGTCAAAGGCTGCATCAGAAACAGGTTTGGCAGCAACCACAGGGTGGCTCTTTTGACGAGGAGGAAGACGTTCGGTGGTGCTGCTCTGGACGCTACCATCCTTGACGAAGCGCTTGACAAGCCAGTGACCCGTGCCGCGGCAGAGCTTACCACTCGCGACGCACTTGGTGCACAAATCGAAGTCTCCGGCGTCGCAGATGCTGCAGTGAAAGTGTTCGTTGTGCATGACGGTATCGCACTCGTTGCAGTAGATGGACCAGATAGGCATGTCCGCAACGGCTGCGGTAATAGTCTTAGGATGGATTGGCAGTTTGATTGATGGCGGTGCAGGTCCTTCTGAAGAGGCCGTGTTTTGCTGCTTGCTGCGAGCCTCAGTGAAGTTGAAGATGCCTGGACCAAGTGAATGATGGTCAAGAGCGGTAGACAGCCTGCTGACAGACGGTAGCGCCGGCGAGCGTGCGATGACAGGTCCCTTGGGGACTTCTGGCAGCTGAGCAGCCAGGTTAGCGGTCTTGCTCATTCCGGCTTCTTGTTCGTCCTGCTCTTGCTTTACAGTCGCTCTGAGGCGGAGCTTCAGTTTGGCCTTGGCGGCTCGCAGTAGGGTCTTGAAGACAGCGGCGTCGTCGTGTTGAAGGAGAACGAAACCTCCGTGAGAGTCCGAAAAGCGTTCGAAGATGACTTCTTTGTCGTAGGGGATGGCTAAAAGTCCACGGAGCTGGCAAGTGTGTTAGCTTGTTGTAGATTAGGTACCTATATCGCTGTTGGCCCGGTTGCAACGGCGTTAACGAACGTACCTTGGAGAAGAGGATGTCGGGAACCAAATCACTCAGTGGTAACTTGAGCTTCTTGATGCTCTCTCCGATGGAGATTTTGATGGTGATCGGGGTAGCCCCGGTCACAGGTACGTTGGTGGCCATATGTGTAGCCGCGCTGAGCTCTTAGGCTACAGCTTTGTAGTGTTTAGTGACGTATTCGGCAGCCAAGTGATCGATGACTCCAGTCGCTATGAAGATATTCGATAAAGCCTCAAGAGAGCCTGGCTCTGATGGTATGAAGTAGAAGATCTCGCAGTGTGAGTAATCGAGAGATAGAAGGTTCAAGTAAGAAGAGCGGAGCAGGTGGGGAGAGTGAGGTAGATACGCAGGCAAGTCGGAGGCTGCGTTGCGTGCAATCAGCGGATGATGGAGCTCGGCGTCGTAGGCTGAAGGATGCCTAGGAACCTTGTTCCTCGAACCTTGAAGCACAGGCTCCAGATTCATTCCCGTCACCGTTGGCGCGAGGGGGCGTGACAGCGGGCAGGTAGAGACGGACACCATCCGCGGGCTTCTTTCCACTTACGGAAGTCGCAATGCCGATCTGCAGAGTTTAGCGTATCACATTCCATGTGCTCTTACCGACATGTGAACGCAACAGCCTTAGTAATCATGCCCGTGGTTCTTCCAATTTCTGCAGTCTGATGTCCGCAGACTCCGGTGACGACGAGATGCATTCAGTATGAGACTACATGTAGGTAGACCGCGGCCACGGCACAGCTTGTGTAACATAAAACAGTTGAAGGTGTGACGAGCACAAAGTCAATCGAACTGATTCAAGATGCAGCACCTCAAGGTCCTGATGTGTGATCCAGTGGGCTATCACATTCAACTGGGATGCACGGTCACAGGGCCACAATATGAGCAACGGTTTTGTCAACTAGATATCTATATAAGGATAGTCGACGAGGCTGTATAATTTCCAAAAAGCGAGGGTATTGGTTCGCTTCTAAACCGCACCATTGGGTCCGGGGCCGAACAGTCGACACCGAAAGGCAGAGAGCAATCGCATGCATGAGGCCGTGAATCTTGAACTACATCATATGCGGGACGCGTTCAATGCAAGACAAGAGGACCGTTCCTTCGTAAGTTCTCCCAACCCACTCAAGTAGAGATGAGCATGTATAGCCAAATAGACTTTGCGGGCACCGATCATGTCCAAATCCGCGACCACTACGAGCAGCTTGGCTCATGCATGCCCCAATCCCAGTACCACTAGGTTTGAGGATAGTAGGCGGTCTGAGGATAGTAATACCCGGTTTCGGGGCTCGGGGTCATAATCCCACCTGCTCCAGGAACAGCATAGCTAGGCGTCTGCAGATAGCCTTCCTGACCTTGATATCCTCCTTGTGGGTACTGATCGACCTGATTCGGATCAAGATAGTAGACCATGCCATTGCTTTCGTGAACTATCGGAGCGCCCTGAGACTGCGTATGTTGGTGCTGTGGAATAGCTTGCTCTTCCGGCTGTAATTGACCGCCCGGCGGCGCGTATCCACCTTGTGGCATATACATCGGCATGGTAGGTGGATAGTAGTAATTTTGTTGATTGTACTGTCCGTAGAATGGTTGACCATATGCTGGAGCCGGAGGTTGAAAAGGCTGGGCGTGAATGGCACGCTCTGGGATGTTTGTCAACGGAGCGCCCGCCTGGCCTTGGTACGAATAGTATGGCGGACCCAAGTTCTCCGGAGGCATCGCGGAGCTCATGTTAGACTCGGAAATATGCATAGGAATCTGGTTTTCGAAAGGCTGCTGGTTCTGTTGTTGCGGGGCGTGCAGCGAGAGCACGGCTGGTGAGTCGATTCCACTGACCGAGATCGTCTTTTGAGGCCTTGGTTGGTGGACCGTCGCAGTATCACGGTAGTGCTCAATGGCAGGTGTTTGAGGTAATGGGTATGTCCTCGTCACAGCTGGCATACTGCCCACGAAAGAACCAGAAGGTGAGATCGCATTCGGCGGCATTGCCATGCCTTGAGGAAGTCTGACCACAGGTCGGCCCCCTTGAACGACCGAGCGAGCTGTGATCGACCCTGACGGAGAGAACATTTGGTCCCGAGCAATGTCTCTTGCCAAAGAAGATCTCCTACTGAGTGCGACACTCGGGCTGTAGAGGCTTCCGCCGTAGAGACTAGTCCTACGCGATGACTGTCCGTGCCCAAAACTTCCTCTTGTCCTTCCAAAGCCTTGTTGATTGGGTCGAAGAGCTCTCGGTATGAAAATGAACGATCTTTCTTGAGAAGGGAAAATGTACCGAGGCGCTTTGTCTGGCAAGGAGACTCGGACCGGCTTGTCGCGTCTCAAAGGTGGACGATGATCGGGTAGTCGAGTGTGCTGTCTGATGGGTACGCCAGAGAACGGTACTGGAGTTTTCATTGCAGGAAGAAGCACCCGAAGTTGCGCTTTGCCGAGGAGTTTGCTGGAGGAGAAATTGTAAGGTCTGGCAGCATTCGCGGGCGTGACTCGTGGCGGTGCAGCGGTGATCGGTGCAGTCGATGGACCGGCCGACTCCTGGTCGGACCTCTCTGCTCTTGGTGTCGAGTCATTAATGGTCTCATGAAGGTCGTGAGTCCAAGGTGCATCAGCAGTCCGTTCGGCTTGAACCATTTGACTACAACTATGTTAGTAATGTAGTGACGGCGGACATCGCCAAGCAGCCTGCCCCAGTTGGCCATGATATACGTACGTAGCTGGAGAGAATGGCCCACCGACACCACCTCTGCCTCGACCTCTTCCTCTGCCTTGCGGACCGAAACCTCGCTGCTCTGGTATTCTGGCGTCATGCATGAAAAAGTTCCCGCGGTTGGGGATGAATGTCGGGTCTGCATCTCGCTTCTTCCGGTAATTCTCCTGCTCACTTCTCCGCCTGTCCCCAGTTGCCTCTTCGCGTTTTGGTACCGGCTTGTCTTGATCCGCGGCCATCTGGTCAAATTCGATAGTCTCCCCCTCTACTGCTTTATCTGACAACTGGAGGCCGTTCATCATGATGTCGGTATCGGCAGTGCCTTGGAAGGAAGTTCCCTGTCCCCGTGACGCCTCCTGCTCGGTTGGAGTATCCTTTGCCTTTCTTGATGTCCGAGAACCTTTCGAGCGCGCCTTTGGCTGCTGATGAGAGCTGCTAGTTTGTATGTCGGACTGATCAGAAGCCTTGATGTGGCCCATTGCTGCGTCCTGGTCGGCGACATCGCTGTCTCCTGCGACCATATCCTCGCCTTCGGCGTCGCTAGGCATGGAGGCTTCGCTTTGGGAGTCTTCGAGTCCCGCAAGCGATTCCTCCTCATCATCCTCGCTTCGGTTCCGCCTCCTACGGCTTAAGACATCCTTAGCTCTTTCTCCGGATGGCATGGTGAAGATGCCTGTGGCAAGCGACTGTGATGTGAACTGCGATCACAGTTGCACTGTAATCCGGGGAACGAGTGGAAACAGGCGGCCGACAGGGCAATGAACACGTGCGCGACCTCACTTGGACATCGGCATGGCACAAATTCTCTCAGTACTCCATAATGCACGTGTAGCGGATGTACACTGCGCGATGCGAGTCGAGTGATGGTGTAGGTGGAATGATACGCTGAGTGGCAGATGATTGTGGTGCAGTGTGAACTGAGGTGGATAGCGATTCGGCCAAGCCAAGCAAAATGCCATCTGGGGAAGGCTCGGGGAACCATGTGGCTTCAACTGGACCATAGAGTACCCTCATGATGATACACATGTGATACGCGTAGCTCAAAATATCTGTTTGCTTTTCCATCATGAGTGATCATAATCGTGTACGTCGTCTTACACGTGCTGCTATCTTCACAAGGGTTCATAGTATAGATAAATGATGTGATGAAATCAACTTCTAAATATCATTGCAGTATATCCGAACGAAAGGTTGAAACGAATTATCGCCCCTGCAACATGAGTTTAGAAAGTACAGGCGGTATCTACCTAAAGTGGAGCAATTTCAGAAAAACCAATAGCTCCAATCTGATAGCTAGTTCTTTGGGTCCTCCGTGATATTTGCTCTCGTATATGGAGTACTCATATGAGGGAGGGGCACTGAGATCTAGTACGATAGAAGCTACACACTTGCTATCGCTGCTTGGAGGTGTATATAATCTATCTAAATCTATTGTACTATCACGTGATAGAAATTATCACCATATCAGCACTAGTGGTTTAGTGGTAAAATCCATCGTTGCCATAAGATCACATCTTCAATTTCGATGGGCCCCGCGTTCGATTCGCGGCTAGTGCATCTTTTGCGCTTTCTTATTGAAGTGCTTTTCAAATCATTTTGGCCCTGCCTTCGCTGTTCATGCAGGTTCATCCTGGTGTGTGGGTTGTTCGCTGACAAAGAATGTTGTAATTTGGCGCGATTACTGGAAGCCATGGCACGCCGTTCTTTCAGAAAGTTGACTTCCGCGGGACTGGATGGACCATCGTGATGCATGCTGTTCTCCACCACACGAAATTCTCGGCTTCTTGTGCCCCTCAAAGCGATGATCACAAGGCGACTTCTGGCGACAGGCCGGAATGCCTCAAACGCGGACTACATGTACCTGTAGGAGGTCTTACCGATCTTGCTCGGAAGACACTCCTCCGCATCTCCAACCCCCGGCCCATAGATGGTCCAATGATCGGCAGCCGACTTCACGTCAACCCCGCAGGGACACGAGGTAAGGTAGTATTTCGAAAGAGCATCCCGCTTCCAAATAGCCTGAATTACCTTCATATCCAACCTCAATGATGATTGAGTATCAGACATGTATCAGCGGGTGATCAGCAAGCGAGGTGTCCATCTCTGTCACCAATGCAGGACATGTCTCGGTATAAGTACGAGACAGCCCCCATATCATAGGAAAGATCATCCTTTTACTAGGTGAGCACAGTAAGACCAATGCTTTCCCTTCTGTTACTCGCCTCTGCTGGCCTCGCTGCCGCTGAGAACGGCTTGAGCGCCTGGTTACGCTATGCCCCTCTGCCTGGCGTCGGCCTATACCACTACTCGTTGCCATCCGAGATCATCGTTCTCAACTCGAGCTCCACCAGCCCTGTCTACACCGCCGGACAAGAGCTCCAAGCTGGCTTCCAAGGCATCCTTGGAATCAATGCATCAGTCTCACACTCCGGCTCCTGTTCCTCTGCTGTCGTTGTCGGCACTGTGGACGAATTCAATAAGGCCTATGGCAACCTGTCCGTCAGTCCGGAGCTGACCGCAGACGGGTATTGGCTCAGCAATAACGGAAGCACTGTTCAGATCCTGGGTCAGAACGAACGCGGGGCTCTATACGGCACTTTTGCCTATCTGTCCATGCTCGCTCAAGGGAACTTCACCCAGCTTAGCTATGTATCTAACCCTTCTGCCCCGGTTCGATGGGCGAACCAGTGGGACAACATGGACGGAAGCATTGAGCGTGGTTTTGGCGGTGCCTCAGTATTTTTCTCCAACGGTACCATCCTGAGCAACCTCACCCGCGCTACTGAGTATGCTCGCCTTTTGTCTTCGATCGGTATCAGCGGAATCGTTGTCAACAATGTCAACGCCAACCAGACTCTTCTGAGCCCTTCAAACATTGATGGCTTGGGAAGAATCGCAGACCTCTTCAGACCATACGGTGTCCAAATCGGCATCTCGCTCAACTTTGCATCTCCGTCTCTTGCGGTCCCAGGCCAGGCAAATATCACCACCTTCGACCCGCTTGACTCCAGTGTCGTCAACTGGTGGAGTAACATCACCAACCAGATCTACGACCGTGTGCCTGACATGGCCGGATATCTTGTTAAGGCCAACTCAGAGGGCCAGCCTGGTCCTCTAACCTACAATCGCACGCTTGCAGACGGTGCGAACCTCTTCGCCAAGGCTCTGCAGCCATATGGTGGCATTGTTATGTTCCGTGCCTTTGTTTACAACCAACTCAACGAATCTGATTGGAGAGCCGACCGTGCAAACGCTGCGGTACAATTCTTCAAACCTCTGGACGGTCAGTTTGACGAAAACGTTGTTGTTCAGATCAAGTACGGTCCTATCGACTTCCAGGTCCGTGAGCCTACTTCGCCCCTGTTCGCGAATCTATACAACACCAGCACTGCCATCGAGCTACAGGTTGCTCAAGAGTATCTTGGACAGCAGTGCCACTTGGTTTATCTTCCACCACTTTGGGACACCGTTCTGGGTTTCGACCTCCGCGTCAACAATCAGTCATCCTTTGTTCGTGATATCATCTCTGGTCAACGCTTTGACAGGCCTCTTGGAGGATATGCTGGTGTCGTCAACGTCGGTACCAACACCACTTGGCTTGGAAGTCATTTAGCGATGAGCAACCTCTACGCCTTCGGTCGCATGGCCTGGGCTCCTGCTGTGGATACCACTGAAATTCTACAGGACTGGATTCGTCTTACCTTTGGCCTCGATCCCTCAGTCATCGAGACCATTACGCAAATGTCGGTTGAGTCGTGGCCTGCTTATGAGTCGTACAGCGGCAATCTCGGAATTCAGACTCTGACTGATATCCTGTATACTCACTACGGACCCAACCCTGCAAGTCAAGACGGCAACGGCTATGGCCAGTGGACTCGTGCAGACAATTTCAGTATCGGCATGGATCGTACTGTCTTGAACGGCACCGGCTACGCAGGTACCTACCCGTCTGAAGTTGCGGCAATGTACGAAAACATCACGACTACTCCTGACAACCTCCTCCTCTGGTTTCACCACGTTAATTACACCCACGTCCTCCACTCTGGCGAGACCGTAATCCAGCACTTTTACAACGCCCATTACTCCGGTGCCAATACCGCACAAGCGTTTGTAACAATGTGGGAGAGTCTCGAGGGCAAGATCGACACTGAGCGCTACAACGACGTCCTCTTCCGTCAAAAGTACCAAGCCGGTCACTCGATCGTGTGGCGTGACACCATCAACACTTACTACCACAACCTCTCGCAGATCCCCGACGCTGCTCAGCGCGTAGGGAACCACCCGTGGCGCATCGAAGCCGAGTCCATGGCTCTAGACGGCTACCGCGTCACCCCTGCCGCCCTCCCATATACCGCCTCCAACGCCTCTGGAATCATGACCACGTCAAACACGACCGCCGGCACAGCCACGGCCAAAGTCAACTACCCAAGCGGTCAGTACGACATTGGCGTCAACTACTTTGACATTTACGGTGGTGTGTCAGACTGGACCGTTTACCTTGGTAATGCCACGCTGGGTTCTTGGAAGGGAGACATGGAATACACACTCGGCCATGAGGTCTCGTATTTCTTGGACGCGAACTCCAACACCCGTTTTACGTTCAAGAATGTCACAGTGCACACGGGCGATATGCTCAAGATTGTGGGTACGCCGAATGGAATTGAGCCGGCGCCTGTGGATTATGTCGTCTTCTTGCCGGAAGGTGTTGTAGACTAGAACCTCGGAAAAGGAGGATCTGAGAGGGATGATGAGAGGTGTAACGGACGACACGCATTACGAAACACAACTAAAAGTCCAGATGGTATATCAATCATGATCTTTGCTCAAGTCTTTCATTACGCTACGTGCTTTCTTTTCCCAACCTGCCAAGTGCTTCGACAAATTGCGCAGCATTGACGATCTCATCACTACCATATACGATCCTCTTTTTGGCTGCGTTGCTGGGTGCGCCTTGACCTGCTGTCCGTGACGCCCAGGCTTGCAAGTTCCCGAACTCGTCCATACTGCCACCTCCTACGGTGAAGACAACAGCCTCGCTGAAACCTTGCCTACGCTGTCCGAAAGATGCCTCGATGCCGCGCTGTACTTGACCACCCTGCTTTTGTTGGGCGGATTGTGGCATGGTTCCGCGTGCATTTGCACTTCTCGGGTCAAAGAACAGATATCCTTCTGTTTTCTGAAGAGCGCTTGTGGAAGCGTTTGTGGGATCCATGATGGACTCAGTGATCTTTGTGAGGGTAAGATCTTTGTTTGTCGGAAGGATGTTCTTGACTCCGGAGATCAGGTTGTCGAGGTTTGCACCAATACCTGCCTCTTTGAAACGCTCCGTGAGTCCCTTTGAAAGAGAAGAGAAGCCGCGGAACAATTCTCCCGAGGCGCTGGACTGAGCTGGTTGGGCTGGCGCTGAAGAGATCATGGTCATACGTGTGATTTCGCGAACCCTGTTGAAGTCAGTAAGATTATAGCAAGCTCTCGGATCTCAAATTACCTTTTGATGTACGTCAAGGGTGAGGTATCCACACCCGCATTGCGTAATGACTCTTCATATTTTTCCATCTCGGCACGAGAGACGTCTGCTTCTGTGCTCAAGAACCAGATGATGAATATCCGAAGCTTGTCCAGCGGGTCTGATCCTTTGTCTGGCTCATTGAGCAGTTCAGTCATCTGTGCTTTTGTTTGCTTCGTGATAGTCTCCTCCATCTGGAAGAAGTTGTCCAGCTGACGGTCCTTGATTCCCTGCAATAAGGCCGAAGCGATGTTCATGTGCATATCTAATGTATTCTTTCTCTCGCGTAGTTCCGGTAGGAGGGTGATGGCAGCTTTGAGGTGTTGCGCGGATGCACTTGTGTCATTTTGCAGATCCTCGATCGAGTTGGCGCCAGTCTTCTTCGTGATCTCAGCAGCATCGTCCTTGTATCTCGTCAACTCCGTATCAATATCTTCGGCAACCTGTGGGAACGGCACGCCAGCATTTCGCATCCAGAAGAAATCATTCGAACTTAGGTCGTAGGATTTTGTGGTTGATTTGCTGCCAGGTACGGACGAGTCTGCTGGGACTTCGACCGTAATCCTGTTCAAGCGCATCTTCAAAACGTCGTGCACAAGCGATTGGTAGGTCCAAGAGTGTGATAACATTGGCACAAGGTCGACATTTCGGTCCACGATGATCAGCACAGGCCGAGGCGCAGGCGTACCTGCTGATGTGCTGGTCCGAGCATTCGCCCCGGAAAAGAGGTTGTCTTTGGAGTTCAGGATGTGGTCGCGTAGCTTCCGATCGAGCTTGGCCGCGATCATCTCCGCTGCGCCGCCCTTGGGGCATCGAATGATAGGTATCGAGCCTAAACAATGTTAGACTGAAAGGCCGCCCTCCTTGTTGACCCTACTTACCCATAGTGACAGCCACACTGAACAAGCCGGTAACAATCCTGTCGATCTTGGCATCCAACTCTTCATCGCTCGTCTGCGCGCTGTTCAGGCTCCAATAGACATCATTGCCCATACCCAAGCTAAACAAGTTCGGTTCGCTGACGATGAAGTTGAGATACTGATCGTAGACCTGAGCGATGCTTTCTGAAGTGGCTGAAGTTGCGGTCTGAGCTGCAAAGTCCTCCAGAAGTGGACGGGAGATGGAAGAAAGGAAGTTGACGTATGCGGGCGAGTACAGACCGTTGGAGAGGTCCTTTGTAATGGTTTGGAGATTCTCGGCGGTCGGCTCGACAAGATAGAGGACAGGGACATCGGGAATCGCGTGCCTCGCGGAGTTGATATTTCTGCATGGAAATGTCAGCAGGTGCTCACACCGAATATAGCGCGCAGGCCTGCGTGCGTGTCGAATGCCTGACTATCGGACGTACAGATGTATGGTGACACCCCATGATCTGAGATCGCTGACTCGTAACACGCTGCTTATGACATCTCTTCCTAGGTTGTCAAAGACAAGCACTTTCCATATCGGCTCTCCGTCTGCGTTCAGAATAGGCGTTGACTTGTGGGTGATGCCGTTGACAGTGTTTCCGTCCGAAGGCGCGTTTGGATCTTCTTGGGGTACATGGTTCAAGTTGAGGATCTTTTCGATCGAGGCTATACGTATTGATCATGTTGTTCGTACAGCGTTGCTTTGCAAAGACATACCAATCTGCCTGTCTCTCAAGGTCTGGTAGGAGGAGGAGGACATTCTGGGATGGCTGCTTCACAGCCCGGGAGAGCGCTCACTTCATACGAGGGATGAATCTGATGGTACGAAGCTGGGTATCAAAATAACACCTGAGAATGAGACGTGTCTTTTTGTCCGTCGACCAATTGCGCAAGTATAAGGTAGATATGCCTGTAAATCAATCTACGTAGGCGACAACGGAAGTGATGCAGTCGCGGAATAAACGCCGTTCGTTGCCGAGGAGTTCCAGCGGCCGAACGTCCCAGAACTGCTTCAAATCGTCCTCCCCTCTTGCTTTTGATTCTGACTTCCTTTTATTCTCCCCATCGAGCTTCACTTCATCTGTGCTGCTATTCTCTCATCCCAAACCATCCTCGGCCTCTTCTAATCGGTTATTCAAGGTGATCAATCGTGCTGAGCTGACTTTTGAGGGTCATAAAAGCTCCGACAGCCTTTTGATAGGCAAGAAGGCGATTTGCGTACACTTTGCGACCGTGACAGTGGACTGTTTGTATCAGATACAAGCTTACATTTGCTCTAACTGCATCGCACTTCCAGCGTATTATTGACTCGTGTCGAGCTGGTCATACGAGAATAAATACAAAAGCATCATACGTTGCTCGGTCACACTTGGAGGTCTACTAAAAGGGCATAATTGTGTGTATTGATCGGATGCAAGGCTGCCCTGAGTAACGTTGTGCGTGGCCGACCGACTTTCGCAGAAACCTGACCTAGGGGCGTTCACGTTTTGCTGAGCAACTCTCGCCGAATTCCACCACTCCAATCGAGGCGGTCCTTGAGATCTTGAGTTTCCAGTTCCCACACCACGATCGCTCCGCATCTCCTCCTTACGGCTGGACCGAACGACACTCACTTCGGGTTTGCAACGCTATCCTCTGGCGTTTCAACTCGATCCTATCTCGGCTTTACGGTCATAGATCGTCAACACGATTACAATCACGAATCGTATTGTCTTTGCTCCTGACTTCTACCAATCAATTGGTCTTTCCTTCGCGCTGAGCATCCATTTTCACGCAGGCGACAGGGACTGATCCGCTTTCGGTTTAGTGCCGCGCACGAGCCATCAAAGTACAACTTGGCAGGGCAGTCACGCGCAAGCTTCAAGGCAGCTGCGCAACTTCAACGAGAGTTCCACGCAGTCTGCAAGTGAGACCCACGAAGCCTCCCGCACATCTCGCTCCCACAGCATCAAGACCGTTCGATCAAGCATCATGAATAATAATCATTCTTCGTCACACCATATGCCCCATAATGTAGACGGAATGCGGAATGGAAGTGCAAATGGCAATGGCAATGGCAATGGTATTTACAGCGCAAACCAATTTGATGCTTTCTACCAGAATCAATCAAATAATGGCTATGACCACAATTGGGCCTTCACCGGCGCCGGGTTAGACCCTACCCTCAACTCTGGCATTCAGCAGCCCATGAATCTGTACTCTAATTGGCAGCCTAATGCCGCAACAACTTCACACCTCGACCCATACGGCCGGTCGTTCTCCAAGAGTCCATCTTTCCAGCAACCACAACCACAACAACATCAAAGTCAAAATCAACAGTCCTACGATTTTGGAAATGCTCGGCAATATCAACAATCACCCTTTGATCCCTCTCTGGCCCCTCAGACTCATCTTGCCCCTCAATATGGCGCCGTACAACAGCCCTTTGCCAACCAGAGGCAGGGCAGCAACACTGTTGCACCACAAGCCCTTGACACTGCACGCCAACAACCTCAACATCAAACCATCAACCCACAACAATCATACCTTCGCGCCGCAAATCCACCGCTGGCAGTACAACCGGCTTCTGCTGCTCCATCCACCGTTGACCAGCAGCAATTGGTCAATACTATTCCAAGAGGCACCGTTGATGGTAGGTTCTGTATCGTCGACTATGCCCAGCTTTCTGCCGCCACAAACTCCAAGCGCATGAACATTTTCATCAACGTTGGACAACAAGACTTTGAGTACTCGATCAATCGGGCAGCCCTACCAACTCCGGCTCAGCGCAAGTCCCGGAACGAGCTGCGGAGACTAGCTGCAGATGATCCAAAGCTGCTTGCCAAGCTTGGAAAGAAGGTTCCGAAAAAGGCCGCTGGTCTCATCAAGGCGCCTAGAGAGACAACACGCATCATAAAGTCTGTCGTGACTCCTGCTGGCGTCAAACATGAGGTTCAGTCACCAAGCGACTACTCTTCGTCGGAAGAAGACTCCTCAGATTATGAGTCCGAGGACGAGCAGCCTTTCCCACTGCCACTAAAACGACCTGATGGCAACCCTCTAGAAGCAGTCAAATACGATGCGACCAAAGCTCTGTGGCGCGGTGGACGGTACATTGCTTCGTCGGAGATTCGTGCCGGTTTGAAGGATTATTGGGAGGTCGTGCGCACCATCCGTGACCGCTGGAAGGCAGACGCCGCCGCGGTAGTCGAAGCAGAGGAGAAGGATCGTAAGGGAGAGGTGCCTCTTCTCAAAAGTCGCGTGAAAGACCAGCTGAATATGATCGAGGTCGCCTTCAAGGCTGCCTTGGAGTACGGTCACAAGAGTATCCTTGAATTGTCCGCCGAGAACGTGCCATTTGTCTTTCTGTGCTACCAGTTTTTGTTGGACAGACACAAAGCAAATGATCTTGACGGCCCGTTAGTCCGAGCCATTCTTGGTCTTCTCGCTATTTGCTCGACTTTGACCGAAGAAAAGTTGACAAAGACCCATCTGGTCAAGGTCTTGCCGCGATTCGGCAAAAAGGGCGACGAAGAGATCGCAGCATTGGTCAACAAGATTGAAGCCGCTGCGAGAGAGGGCACGAGGAAGAAGAATACCGAAGACAAGACCGCGACCGCGATCGACGACGCCGCTTCACCAAAGGATGTAAGCTCTCCAAAGACTGACAACGTTGCTGGATTGAAGCGTGCTGCTCCTTCTGGCACAGCCAACGGTCAGCCTTCAAAGCGTATTGCAAGCTCTAGCCTTAATAACGTGACGATCGCCTCCCCAACGGAAAAAGTCGTCAACAAGCCTGCCGTCGCCGCGGTCAAAAAGGTGGTTCAGAAACCCACTACAGGTGCGGCAGTGACTACGCAGCCTCTCAAAACGAAGACGGTCGCTTCCAAGACTTCTAGCATGTTTAGCGGTGCGCAAGCCGCTCCTAAGAAGCCCGCGGCCACGACGCCTAGCAGCGCGAAGCCTACCGTATCCTCTGTGGTCGCGTCGACATTGAAGAACCTTGACGACAAATCCAAAAAGACTATCGTCGCGGCCGCTGCTTCCGCCAAGCCCGCCTTCTCCTTTGCTGACACCATGGCCAATCTGGGGAAGCCCAAAGAGGAGAAGAGGCCTACCCCTAAGATGGACCAAGATACGGTCATGGAGACTGAGGAGCAGAAGAAGAAAAGGTTGCGCAAGGAGTCTCGTCGTCATCTACGTGTGTCCTTTAAGCCTGAAAGTATGTTGGAAGAAGTGCGATTCTTTACCCATGATCCCGATGAGGAATTGGGTCATGACGCTAGCATGATGAGAGACGTATCCGATGTTGGAGGTGAAGGTCGTATGTTCAAGCAGCACAAAGACAATGTGGATGTCGACGAGGAGGATGACGGTCCAGGTGAAGAAGAGGTCCGACCATACACCGAGCCTTCTGCCATAGACTTTGAAGAGGTGGACAAGGATGAACGCGAGCGCAACTATGAGCCATTCGGCGGAGGAGAGCAGAAGGTCGAATCTGCCGAGGTGCCACTTCGAGAGCAGTACGAGATGGAGACCCTTGTGGCAATCTACACGGCGCGAGAGGATATTCCATCATCACCGAAGGAAGCTCCAGAGGCCAGCGAACCGGAGAACGAGCCAGTCAAGGACTTCGGCGAATTCAGCGGAGTCGCGGCAGAACGTGCTGCTCGCCTTAGTGCAGCAAGCGCCAGGCCTGCGCCAACGCAACAAGCACAACCGCAGCAACAGACGTCGTCTGGTAGTACTGATATTGCCGCCATACTTGCCGCGCTCAATCCTCAAACCCAGCAAAAGTCGGCCGCTACTCCACCGGAACCATCTCAAACTCAGGATCAGATATCGGCCATTCAGAACATCATGGCTAATTTCAATCAGTCTGCACTGCCTCAGGTAACCGCGCCGCCTGTCCAGCAAGCAGCTTCGCAGAATGCTCTGCCAGCGAACCTTGCCAGTCTCTTCGCCAATCTGCAATCTCAAGGCGCCCACACAGCGACGACTCCGGCACCAGCACCTGTTGCTCAAGCATCACAAGTACCGGACTTGGCATCCATCTTTGCTTCCCTGGGTCAAGGTGCAGCGCCGCCTGCAGCACCACCAAACCTGCAAGGCTTCGGACCCAACGGCTTTCCGGGTCTGCCTTTCGACTTTGGAAACAACGCTCCTCAGCCACAAGCCCAAGGATACCCCTATGAGAACGAAGATCGCAAGCGCTGGCGTGAGACTAGCGACGAGGGTGGAAGAGGTCAAGAAAAGAAGAAGAAGGGAGGCTTTCTAGACAAGCGATTCACACAGCCGTGCAAGTTTTGGCAACAGGGCAAATGCCAAAAGGGTGACAAATGCACTTATTTGCACACTTGAGGCATGGAAGGATGAGCCTATGACACACGGTGTTAGGCACGGTTGGCACCAGTGATTGCATGCATTGGACGGATCGTTGCACGGTAACACGAGTGGCATTTTGAGGCGTTGATGATTATGGTCAAGGACAGAATATACCCCAAAGGCGTGCCAACAAAATACTATTACTTTAGGCATCAGAACGTGACTGATGCCACACACTTGCTCGCATGATTCACTATCCTTTATTCACATACTTAGCTGAAAATCTTCTTCTTGTCTTGTGATCGCCCACTGAAACCACAATCCGAATGAAAGCAAGGCACGAAGTCAACTGGACCCTTGAACGTGTCTCATGCTATCACACACACCCCTGATAAAATAATTGGCACTCTTTAAATCCTCGGACGTCTTCAATATACTAAGGTATAGTTAAAGGTTATGGACTTAATGCCTAAAATATCTATAGATGTTATCGTAGTAGATAGTAAGATGACTAGTATTATAATAAACTAATTACAATAGTTCTGCTTTGAACAACCATTAATCAAAGAAATAAAGCTATATACAGCTCCTCGCATTCTAGCGTTGGACGGTTGATGTGTTACCGAGTGCCACATTACTGAGTGCCCCTTTTTTTGTCAACCCCGAGGTCACTGGGCCGCCGGGCGTTTCTGTTCCTGCCGCGGGCCGATCCCTGCCCTGATCCTGCATCACCACGTCGTCGACGTTCCAGTTTACATGTATCGCAAACACATGCAGTTTATGACGCGCTTATGTTCTACTCATCATTGGAATCACCCGCCATAGCGACAGCCATAGCCACTGAACCTGAGGGAATCTTCGAACAGTCCTGCAATCAAGCTTCTGATCCAGGCGCCAAGAGAATGCTCCATACCTAGTCATGCAGGCGGTACGTGCCTTTTGCTTAATCTAAGCCGATAAGAGGCTCCATGTCGAGAAGCTTGATTCAAGCATGTTGGAAGACCCATCGGTCAGTTGCACGTTTGCCTGTTGATAAGGCACGAGTCGATCCAGAGACCACTGCCCCATTTTCTGCGTCGTTTCCATAGCGCATGATCTACCTGCTGCGGTTTCAGGATGGGGCAGCAGCTGCTGCTCATGTCCAGTAGATGTACATGTATCTAGGTATGCACAAGACCGAATGACGCATTGGGTTCCTCTTTCCAGGTTTTGTTGCGGTGTAGGTCGGATGCCGTTGGCACCTGCCACGTCGAGCTGTTGTTTGGATGTAGGTAGGTAGGTATGTAGGTAGGCAGTGTTGATGCCTAAAGCTCCATTTGTTCTTAAAAGGCTCTTTTCCATCATTCCTCAATTTCATCAAACATCAATTCTGCTCCAAACGAACCTGCAATAACTACCATATCCATTACGATCGCTATCATGGCTCACCAATCTCCCAACCACCTCAAGCGTGTCCAGCTCATTAAGAATCCCAATTATGTCCCATCTGGGCCAAAGTCCCTCGTGTATCTTCTCAAGAAGTGTCCGTGTCTCTCTACCTGGGATCTACTGTTCGCTAACGAGCTGCAGATGACATTGCTCCAACCCTCGATGGTCCATACTTTATGGCCGAGCACTTGGTCAAGCAAGCAGGCAACCCAGCTATCTTGAAGCAATTCAGACACAAAGTCGGCGGCAGAGCACATCCTAAGCACCACGTGCTTCGTAAGAAGAAGCAACACCACGGAAGTGGATCAGGATCTGGCAGCGGTCAGCCTAGCGAGCCTCAACCAACCGATCCACAGCCCAGCCAGCCTCCACCCAGCGGTGGTGAAGCCGGCGATGTCTCTGCAGAGGACTCCCAGAATGACTCTCAGTACTTGGCTACCGTAGCCATCGGTACACCCGGCCAGTCTCTCAAGCTCGACTTTGACACCGGATCTTCTGATCTCTGGGTCTGGTCCACCTCCCTTGACTCCAGCACCCAATCTCAAGGCCGTCAGGCTGGTCACGTCATCTTCGACCCAACTCAGAGCAGCACTTGGAAGGCAAGCTCGGGTGAGACCTGGCAGATTCAGTACGGCGATTCTTCCTCGGCGTCTGGAAGTGTCGGAACAGACATCGTCAATGTCGGAGGCTTGAAGATTCAAAACCAAGCCGTCGAGATCGCCACTCAGATCTCGGCTCAGTTCGTGCAAACCGCGGGAGATGGTCTCCTTGGTCTCGCTTGGGGCAGTATCAACACTGTTCAGCCGTCAGCCGTGCAGACCCCTGTCGAGAACATGATCACTCAGCAGGACATTCCGAAGGCTATGGAGCTTTTCACCGCTCACTTGGGCAGCTACCGCGATGCTAACTCCGCCGAGGGAGTTTCGTTCTACACCTTCGGATACATTGACCCAGACGTCCTGCAGTCTTCTGGTGTTACCGAAGATCAGATCCAGTACACTCCAGTGGACAACTCCCAGGGTTTCTGGCAATTCGCTTCTACTTCTTACTCCATCAATGGAAAGACAACCACGCTCTCGGGCAACACCGCCATTGCCGACACTGGCACCACTTTGGCCCTCGTCGCGGATGACGTCTGCAAAGCCATCTATGCCGCCATCCCTGGAGCCAAGTACGACTCGACACAGCAAGGTTACATCTTTCCGTCGGACACTGATGCATCGGAACTTCCAGCTGTCGCCTTTGCTGTCGGTAACAACCTCTACACTGTCCAGAAGGAAGACCTTGCGTTTGCCGATGCCGGAACTGGTAAGTCGTCCGATCTGTATTCTGTACTCCAGGCTAATCATGATAGGCATGGTCTTCGGCGGTATCCAGTCCCGTGGTAGTATGACGTTCGATATTCTTGGCGACGTAAGTCGATTTATTGTTGTTTATGAGCTTGCCTGACCTTTGATCCCAGACCTTCCTCAAGTCAATTTACGCCATCTTCGATCAAGGGAACCAACGTTTCGGTGCAGTTCAGCGTACCGACAACACCGACCCTGCTACTTCTACTTCCTCCTAGATATACTGCATGGTCGGAAGTGATATGCATCAGAAAGACTAGTGGGTAGTCAAGGCTACCAATGGACGTTTCCTAGATAGATGGAACCTACAATGAATTACGTTGCCTTCAATTGATCATGGACTCATTTCATCACAGGAGATTCTTGGTGCGTATATGTCTATCTGTCTAGATAGAGCCTTCAGTCACTTGTTGGCGTGTAAGTAATAAACTTCTCATCCTAGCGAAGGTCAGTAATCATGGTCCATCTTGAAATATTCGTTCCAACCTACCAAGTACTCTTCGATACCCCACATGGCGTTCTGTCGGCCCCAGCCTGACTGTCTCCCTGAACGACCACCTTGCGGACCAAATGCTAGAAAGACGTTGTCAGAATAGGCGTTGACTAACTTCAAGATGGTGTACTCACGGCTTGTGTAAACAGTGATTGAGTTGATATGCACTTGCCCACATTCGATCTCCCTCGCAGCCCTCAAACCCCTCTCGAGGTTGGTGGTATGCACCGTCGCATTTAGACCGTAAGCGCTCTTGTTCGCCACGGCGATGGCCTCTTCGTCGGTATCGACGATGTACACCGAAGCACTTGGCCCGAACGTCTCCTCGTCTACGATGCGCAAGTCTTCGGGAGATGTCTTCGGATCGACCTGGACCAGGGCTGGCTTGACTGCCTTTTTACTGTCGTCTTGGTACTCAGCGCTTCCGTAGATAAACTTGCAACCTTTCTGCTTGGCGTCTTCGAGGACGTCGTAAGCATGCGATGCGATACCGCCGTGGACTGCTGTGCCTCCGCCGGTGCTTTCGGCGACCTGCGATCATCAGTTTCCTGCCGTGTTTCTTGATTGCGTGAGGGTGGAGACTGACCTTGATCAATAACTCCTGGAACTTGTTGGCAACCTTGCGTTGGACAATAATCCTCTCGGTACTGAAACAGATCTGCCCATGGTGTAGGAAAGCTCCCTTCGCGCAGAGGGTCGCAGCTTGTTGTAAGTTGGCGTCATCGAATACGACCGCTGGACACTTGCCACCGAGCTCCATCAGACATGGCTTGAGGTACTTTGCTGCCGTAGCACCGATGATGCGACCGACTGCAGGACTTCCGATAAACTCGATCTTGCGGATGTAGGGATGAGCGATCAGCTTCTCCGTGATCTCTGCGGCGTCCTTCCTGCCGACCGAGAGCGAGTTGATGGCGCCTGGGTATTGGTCCAGTCCAGCCTCGCGGTAGATGTCGACGATCAGTGTACTAATGAAATTAGTAATGTAAAGGTAAAGTATGTAGGATAGCTTACTGGGTGAGCGGGCTTAGTTCGCTAGCTTTGAGAACGACTGGACAATCGTTAGTAAATGATGGTTGTCATGTCTTGATACTCCTCACCTGTGCATCCTGCTGCTAACGCCGAAGTGATTGCTCTGCTCGCAAGAACGAGTGCTCCATTCCAAGGTGGAATGACTAGGACTGGCCCAACAGGCTCCTTGAATACAAAGGCGAGTTTGCCGGGCTGATCGACAGCGGGTAGATCACCTTACTTTCTTAGCCAGTGATCTCTGCTCCATTTACGCTTGTTTCTCACCCTTGATCTGTGTGCAGCATGCAGCAGCTTCTCTGATGTACTTGACCGAGGTCAAAACATTGTTGGTCGCCCAGCCATCGTCACAGCTTGTCTCGCTTTACCTTTGTTAGCAAGTCGAGTCGAAAGCATAGAATAGTCTTACTCCTTCTGTGCTTTCTTCAAGTCTTCAGCGCGCTTCTCGAACAAATCTGCCACTTTCCAGAGGATATCTCGTCGAGTTACCGCTGTAGCTCGTTTCCAGCCACCTTCGAAAGCTCCTCCTTGGAACGCAGCTTGAGCAGCATTACATGCTTGGTCTGCAGCCTTCGCATCTGCGCTCTCAAAATAATGTACAGCCTCTCCGGTGATGGAGTTTGTTACCGGATGCAGTCGGGAGGCGTCCGCGTCGAGTGGCTTGTCGGCGATGATTGTGGGCACCACCTGCTTGCCGTCGACTGTAACGAGTGGCATATTGTACACAGTCCAATCGTTATTATTTGTCTTCAAGAGAACAGGAAACAAAAGACAACAGATCTAGCAGAACTTCCTCACGATCCCAAGGCCGAGCTTACCGAGTCCCCTCTTGGGTCATTCATGCATCGCATCGCAGCTCCATGGATGACGTCCCGGTGTGGACTCGGCAGAGTTGATCGGCTGAACACTTCAATCTTCAACTTCACCCGGTTTTATTTCCAAATTCTTCGACCTTTCTATACATTCCCAGATCATGTGTCCATGTTGTTCCTCGAGGGGTTCAGCGATAGTCGGTGTTGCATCGCGTTAAGTGGGTCGGTGAGCTGTCGACTATCTGACGGTATCACGACAACATTCAGTCAGCCTTCTTGTCTACCATGAACCACTCGAGCCCCAGCACGACATTGTTTCTAGCCTTCGTGTACTACAGATCATTGCTGTACTCCATTCCTCCGAGATCCCACGCGTTAACCTCGCACGCGAGCGGATGTCACAGACCAAGTTTGTGATGTGAACTTGTACGACCGTCTGAGTCACCTGGCCAATTTCGAGTATGCACTTGTGTAATTAAGCCTGCATGTAGTTCACTTATAAGTACATCTGTTCCCTTTGCATCCACTGCTTTCTACTCATACGTCCCACAGCTACGTTCGAGCCTATCAGTGAGTCCCATTGGTAAGGCACCCACCTGTCTATAGGTCTCCTTTGGCTCACCGGTATCTCCAGGCCAGTACATTGATTATTCAGATCGCGCGCAGGACAGACGTCAAGTGAAACAGGAAGGCACCATGGACATCGATCACCCGGAAGAAACATCCAACCATGAAGGTACTGACGGTGAGCTGAATCGACCTCTTCTCAGGAACACAACTGACCGCACGCCTTAGGCTCCGCGCAAGCGTCCTTGGTGCGCATGAGACACCTCATACTCGATCTACAGGACCAAAATCTTGATCTACGAAACGACAAGTTGTTCCTGAAGAACTTTGTCGACAAACTCAAGATCGAACTCAACAAGGCCGAGGACGAGATCGAGGAATTGGAGAGAAACAATTACGCCTTACACGTCAGAGTTGAGCGGCTCGAGACGATGCTCATCAACCACGGCTTGGATCCTTACATCACCGCTTCCGGTGCCACCAAGCGCGACGGTGATGTTTTGCACTGAACGATGGTTTAGAAGGGACCTGGGCATGATCAGATATCGGCGAAGGACTTAGGACGGATTTGGACCGCAAGTTGCCCAATGTAAAAGTCTTCGATTAGCGAAATGGTTTTACTCTCGAACTAAATCGCATGGCAATGAGAATTGCGACTCGCTCTAGCCTCATATTTCGTGATCTATTTTTGCATGACGAAGTGTTTGAGTGGACCACTTCTCCAGATTCTGAAGTTTTGACGGATGACCTCAGCGACGCAGGCACCTTCCACTAAAAGTTCTTCCTCTTAATACTCGACTTACATTCTATACATATTTGCGACAGCCCTATGCAGGTATTCGGCTTGCGCAGGATCTGTTGCTCTCCGCACTCATTCCAACAAGCATGTAGAGCCTCGACTGCTACCATCGGTAGAACTCGCAAACTACGAGCCAGAACAGCCCAACAATCTTCGCGTCAGCTTCTGCCAAAACGGCAACCGGTAGACAGAGATGACAGAGATGACAGCGACGAGACTGATGTCAAGTGGTTCGAGCAAGATGTCGAGACTGGACAGACTCGCCGGGTTGCAGGCAATCCCGAGGCGGTGGAAGCCACGCAGTTGAAATCGGAGATTAGGCAGTTGGAAGACGAGCTACGGTCTTACGAGAGCGATGAAGGCGAGATCGACGAGACCATGTTGGAGATGCTGGAGCCTGAGGATCGCGCCAAGGTCGAGGCATATCTTGCGAAGAAAGACGGACGAGAGAAAGCACTGACGACTGGTCTCGAGATACCCACCGAGCTTCCTCCTCTGACTGTACCGATACTGAACCGCCTCAATAAATGCCTTAAAGAAGCCGCCCTCCACCCTGGCCACATCGTCAAACGAAAGGAGCTTTGGAGATGGTACTGCAGAGCGAAGCGACACGTGCCTGCACTAAGCACCATGGTACCAAGAAGAGCGTGGGAAGTCATGTGGGATACACTATCTCCCCGGACCTTGACGAATCCTGATAGAGAGTCGCACCTGCTGGAGATATCGGACGACATGATCAGTGCTGGCGTGGAGCTCTCGCCGACTCAGAAGCACAGCCGACAGACATCGCTCGTCATCTTAGAGCGCAATCATCAGGCCTGGGAGGAGTGGCAAGCTGAGTATGACGCGACTGCTGGTCGGGACCCCACGAATCTTGAACGCGGTATCGTGCTATTTGCGCAGACTGGCAGGATCAACCGCGCGACTGAGGTCCTGACAACATATATGGACAACTTCCAAGAAGCAGACCCACGAGTCATTCAGCCGCTGATCACGGCTACTGTCAAGGTCGGACAGATACATCGAGCATATGCATTATATATGTACATGCGCTCGAAGCTTAAGCAAAGCATGCAAATGGCCGACTACGATGTCGTTGTGTCTGCCTTTATAGAAAACGACCGCACTGATCTGGCGTTGGCCATATTTCGAGACATGATGTTGCAAGGGTCCCGTACTCTGCAGCAAGGTCACATTGCTGAAGGCTCAGAAGCTGAAGAGAACATGTACAAGTCGATCTTCCGGAGGATAGACAACATGCAGTCCCAGGTCACTCAAGGCTCAGACATCAACAAGATCAACCTGACAGCTCTGGGTAGCCTGCCATTCAGATGGCAGAACAAATTCTTCTACGCGAGCTGGATCAAGAAATTGCTCGGTGAAGGCCATGTGAGCTACGCCTCAAAAGTGGTCGAACTCATGTTTGAACGCGGCCTTCGTCCAGACGCTATACACGTCAACGGTCTGATTGGTGCATATATGAGATCTGGAGATCTTGAATTGCAGCAACAGGGCGAAGAGCTTGCCTGGTCCATGATACAGAAGAGATTAGAGCTGGTATCGCAGAGGAGAGAGGGCGTTCCGTTCGTGGATCTATCTACCATTACGAAAACCGACGATGGCCGTCCAATCCGTATACCTTTGAAGATGTCAAAGCCTCTTCCATTTGCGAACGAAGAGACTTTCAACGTCCTCGGTCTTCACTATCTCGTCAAGGAGAATTGGTCGACCTTGAGACTCCTCCAACGAACCATGAAAGATTCCGAGATCACGATGCGGTCTCACTTCCTCAACCATCTTCTGTACATGCAACTCTACACGAATGGACCTGAACCGACCTGGCGTGACTTTGTCAAGAATTCCGAGACGACAAAGCCTGATCTGGAGACATACAACTGTCTTTGGACCGCAGAGCTGCGTCATCAGGATGCTCAGCGACGCAAGGTGGAGTCGAGATTTCCATCGTCACGCCAACTCTTCAATACCATGATGGAATGGCACAACGATCTTCCCAATAAACAGAAAGGAGATGTGAGGCGAAACTTTGAACTCGACAATCATTCTAAAATAATACAAGCCTTTTGCCAAACCAAGGACTACTTCGGATGCTTGGTCGCCATGCATGCCATCGCTCAACGCTTCAATGCATTCCCTGGCCCAGAGATTGCCAGGATCCTGACCGATTCTATCTCGAACATCCCTGAGATAGGTATTCCGTCCATCCGTGGCCGGAGGGACAGGAAGCAGATTCCAGTGGACAGGGCCAGGGCGGAAACTGTTGCCAAGCTCCTGGAAGCGCTCTCAAAGAAACGAGAGCAAGCGGCAAGAGAAAACGGAATCGACCTCGACAAAGCAGATCCAAGGGCCAGGTCCCAGGAGAGTATCAATCTGCTTTCCGAATTGCTTAGGCTGGTGCTTGTCCGCACTGGGGGGAAGCTCGATCAGATCGAGTCGCTGATTGAGAAGGCTAGTCGAGAGATGGGAGTACCAGGCATTAGCACTGGTGATGTTGATGTCACGAATATTCAGCATTAGAAGGTGTTGTGTCTGGGTATCATGTAGCAAAGTCCGTATCCTCTCGATTCATCAATCATGATCCTCCTCTGTCAGACCGGGACATCCTTCCATCTCGTCGTCAGGGTAGCGGTATTTGCACCAGAAGCAGTAGTTGTACGTGTTCCGAAGGTATTGCACGACGCGCAGCAGCTTCTCCGCAGGGTCGAGTGCGAGATATTCGTCCAACTCTTCATCTTCTTCCTCGACCTCTTCGATTTCCGTCCCCATTGCAATCTTGTCATCAGCATCCTCCTCGTCCTCAGCAACCTCCGGCAACTGTCTCGAGAAACGATCCATGTACTCACGCCTAGCCTTCTTCTCCCTCTCCTTCTGAATCCTATCCCTAGCCAGGACCCTCCAGAGAACATTAGTGTCTGCAGCCCCGACGCCCTTGCCTTCATCTCTCTCTTCATCAAGACCCTCCGCAACCCTCATAGCACCCCACCACATACCCTCATTCCTTTTCTCCTCCTTCTCGCGCCGTACACGATCAACATACTCTCCCGCCTCCGCCTTGATCCTCTTCTCCTTCCCGGCCTCCGCCTCCAGTATCTCACGTATCTTCCTCTTCTTCTCATTCTCCATACCCACACCGCCGCGATCATCTTTCATGGACACGGCGATGGGTTCGGTGCGCGCATTTTCGTTGCCAGCGGCGCCCAGCGCGCCGCCTTTGAAACCTAGCTTCGCGAGCATTTTTGCGCCGCGGTTCGTCGGGTCGAGGTTCTTGGACAGGTCCGCTCTGAGTTTTTTTTCGCGCTCGGCTTCGAGTTCTTTCTTGGACTTGGGCCGGCCGCGTTCGGCGGCTGAGCGCGCGGCGGCTTGTTTGCGTGCAAGTGAGGTGGTGGGTTGGCTGCTGGTTTCGGTGAAGGTCATGTTCATGTAGTCGTCATCCTCGTCGTCGGCGGCGGAGGCGTCTGGTGGCATGTTGAGCTATCTGGTGGTCTTGCTGAAGGAGAGATGTTGCTGACTTGCGCGGTATCTGCTATTGTGATGGGTTCGGCGGAACTGAAAGGATGATGTCAAGGAAAAGATTTAAGGCGAAGAGAACAGTAAAAAGCACACTCGTTCGGACCTAGCGGTTTAAAATGGAGCCTTCTACTTCATGAGTGCGCGCGGTAGACTACCTTTGTGACAAAGTTGATATGGCGTTGATGATGCTTCTTGAAATCCTGGATTGCTCACTCTCACGAGCAACTGTTGGAGATTTTGGCGACAGAGTTTGAGCACGCGACACACGCGTTGTCCACACAAAGTTTTCTAACAGCTCGTAGGTTGTATCGCGCAGTGGCACGAACAGTATCACCGCATGATTGATCAAAACACAGGAACTGCTGCGACGAATAAGAGCAGCATTACTGGACATAGCACGAGACACGGTCGATACAAGCATTCATCAAGAACAAGACATGACCGATCGACGAACCCTTTCAGAGCTCAAAGGACATACGCGAGCAAAGCAGACGCAACAGACAACCCAAGTAAACTACTCTTCTTCTTCTTCAACCTCCAGCAGTAAAGCCAAAGCATCAATGAAAAAGTGATGATTGTTCGCGTCAGCCCGAGACAGTGCAATACGGGCGACACTGTGCCAGGATACATGAGCAAGCCCAGCGGTATCCCAACGAGATCCAAAAATAAGAATAATCTTGAATGCGACCGTAGTCGCGTTTCAGAGATTAAACTGAAAAGAACAGATACTACACTTGATCTAAGCCAAAAGGCAAAGAGAGCTAAAGAGAAAAAGAAGGTGGTTTGGAAGGGGAGCGAGCGAGAATATATACTGGCTGGCGGAGGCTCTGCGGCGGGGCGCTTGCTGAGTCATCGGTAGGCAGCAGTGTGAAATCTTGGCGCGAATGGCTCTGGTGTCGATGCAGCCATTTATTTCATGTTTGGAAATCATTAGAACATCTCCCTTCGAAGCGATGCAAACCGTATCTGCATGCCGATAGGGTTGAAGTGTCGTAGTAGTTTGCGTGGGTATGCAAGATTCGAATATGGTTGTGTGTGGCGACGCTCTGGGAACACTGCGAAGAGAGGTAGCAAGACCCATGCCGTGTGCACAAACTATGGTCGACTGCCATGATGGGGTGTATGTACAATGTGACATCTGTCTCGTCTCTTCTACGACAACTACTCTCCATCTACTGCTCGAAGCTCGACTTCATCTCGAGCGGTCCTTTCCCACAAATCCCTTCTCGAGCACCTCGATCAATTCATCGAGTCTACATATTCTGTCAGCACTGCTCAAACGTGTGGTTTCGAGATACTCACCTGGTGATGACAAGGTCAGTCCGCGGGTCTCTCTCTAGCTCCTCCTTGCCTTCACTCCTCACCAGCACAGTCGCAGCCCCAGCCTCGTACCCGGCCTCGATATCATCGATCGAGTCACCAACCATGATCAGCGGAATAGGTACCTCAGAAGCAGGCTTCTGGTTGCTGATGTCCTTATCGCCGACTACGCCCCATGCTTTCGCAATGTGCAGGATACCGGCCGGGCTAGGCTTTGGTGGACGGAACTCTCTCGTGACGATAGGCGCGAACGGATTGACGTGGCCAGGTAAGTGCGTCGTCAGGAGATGGGTGACAGGTGTGCTGGAAGAATCAGTCCGTGTGCAACTTTCGCCCATGTCGTATAGCATACTCGAAGTTCCTGGTGCAGATTCCCTTCTTGATACCCTTGCTGTCGAGATACTCCATCAATGTAACCAGACCAGCTTGGGGGACTTGCTTGGCCATAGCCTCACGCTCGACGGCTTGAATCTTGTCATGTGCTGCTTGTTGGTCGGATTCCGGTAGACTATAGATGTGCTCCAATATGTCGACTGATTTAGTAATGCCCAAGGCACTGCGCATCTCGCCAAACATGTAATTCTGCGGTTCGCCTTCTTGGTGGTATGATTAGATCGTGCGAGTCAGAAAGAGTGGTGTGTATGTACATAGTGTGCCATCCATATCAAAGACAATGCCTTTGAGCTGCATCTGGTAATTGGCGGACGCTCCTGATTGCAGAGGAGCAAAGCGGCGCGAAGTGCTGGAAGTGCTCATGTTGGCCGAGTATATCGCACGACTAGGTGATTGCTGAACAAATCTGAACGACAGTCTTTTCAAGCTCGAATTCATCGAATATCAACACTTGTACAAATATAGGTTTCGAGAACTGTGCGAGATGTAGACTGTCATTCACCATGAACTCCAGTCCACACGACTGCCGTGGTCGAAGCTTGGCACGTTGTCAATGAACGAGGGGGCAATTGATCGATCACACGAGCAATGCTAGCTTTGTTGCAGCAAGTCGGACGGTCTCCTCGTCCCTCAATTGATCTCGCAGTACAGTGCCATTGTAGAATAATCTGAGCATGCTCCCGGGGCCCGAGTCCGAGAGACTGATCATGCTTATACAATGACGTGGACACAGCACACAGCATAGAGTCGAGAATCTGTCGTTGATCTGTTCTCAAACTAAAACTAACAGTACAAGGAACGTGTGGTATCTTCGCAAAGGAGGGCAAAGTGGTATCTCGTAGAGAGCCGTGACCAAGAGCAATAACTGAAAAACATGCAACAAATACTGGCAGCGTCTTCAATGATCCGAGGGTTCTGGGTTGAAATAAGCTATCCTCATACGGTGAAGCTGCTTCTCGTCAGTATTTTGCTCTATGTACGATTTGGGAAGGAGACTGACCGCTGGCAATTTCGGAACCACCACCATCAGCGTAGCCAGAAAGTTGACCATGAAATACGTCAAGTCGTAGTGCGTGTAGTGTGTGCTAACCAGGAACAGCAAAATCGGTACCATCAACAGAAACTTCTTTGTCGGTGTGTACTGGTCACCACTGTCGATTTGCTCCCACATGTTCAAATTGTCGTAGGCTCCTGCGTTGAACTCGAAAGGCACACCCCTGACCCAGTGGAACATGATGAAAGATCCGACCATGTAGAAAATGTTGACGAGCGTCCACGAAGTCTCCTGTGTGATGTTGGGGACAATGTCGAAGATGATTTTGAGAAGGGCGATCAACACGAAGTGAATGACCCAAGCACCTGTAAATATCTTGTCAACTTCCTAGCTCATCCCACTTCCATCTCCTTGTCCGTACCTTTTGCGTTCACCCATTCCGAGTTGAGGTTCGGTAAAACAGCCTGGTCGCTGATGTGCTCCAGAGTCTCTGGCGGTTCCTGATACATCAAACTACTAGATCTTCTTCGCCTCCTCTTTTCTGGATCGATGCCTGAACTCATAATTCCGCCGGATGCCTGTCTGATGGCGGAGGGTCGGTCGACGTTGCCGGCAAATGTCAGACCGGTCCTCTGAACAAGTAAGGACGACAGTTTGGCGGTGTTTGGGGATTGTTTGGAGGCAATGGTGAATGATTACAAGGCAGTCGTGCTGCCTTGACGTCCGCGGGTTGTTTGCCGCAACAAAGACGATTGCGATAGGTCGGCGGTGAAGAAAGCCGGGAATTTGTCGATGATGTCGGACTGTTTGTCGTGGACAAAGAATAATGATGGCCGTCCTTAGGGAGATCCTCAAGTTGTTAGTGAGGAGAAGTTGATGCAATGTAGAAACGACGGTTGTTCAGCGCTAGTCGAACGAGGGTGCAACGGCCGCGCGGATCAGGTACTGACTGCCAAAGCACGAAGTAGTGAAGCGAAGCACAACACGAGCAGAATGATATTCGCACGGATGGATGAGAACAAGTTAGTCTCAACACCAAGAAGACTGGACAGGCACAACAAGGCACGAGGGAGGGTTGTGGAATTATCCGATCGAATAATGCAGTCGTGAACAGCGACCGACCGCCGGAACAGGGCCCTGGCAAAGCGCAGCGCAGCGCAGGCAGCGGTGCATGGAGCAGGCACCGAAATTCCGAATTACTAGTCTTGGTAGTCACAGCTGATTGGCAGCCCCACTTTCGTCCTTTCACATTCCCTGACCCAAAGTGCTAAGCCCGCGGCTCTGCAGGGTCCCGCGCTACGAGTCGGTCGGGACCCGGACCACATCTCTCGACTTTTCGACATCTGGACTTTATCGTGTCGAGCACGTGGTCAATTTTCTGCAGGCCTTGGACGACATTGTTTGATGTTTACGCGAAAAGAAACAGGGAGGTACAAATATCGTTCTAAGACTGAGCGGCACACTCCGCAAGCCCATGAAAGAAACCTCATGATCTCCCGAACTGCATCAATTTACTTCTTCTGCTGGTACAGCCCCTTCAAATGCTCATATACCGTATGACCTCCACCTTCTAGCATCTCTTTGAGGAAGTCCTCAAACTTGGTGTATTCGAGATCTGGATACAGGTCCTTGGACGTCACGTAGCCAAGGTATTTTGCGGCCTCTGGCGTGTTGTCCGCTCGAATTCCCCATGAGTACTGGTACTCTTTCATGATCTTCAACAAGGTTGCCTGGAAGTTCGTTGGGTCTTTTTGGAGCATGTCCTCTGCCGAGGCCAAATCTGCACGTATCTGGTCCTCTTTGATCTGGTGGTAGTGGTCAGCTGTGAGCGTCAGGTTTCAGAGAGCATGAACTTACATAATCCCGTTCGACCTTCTCACCGCTCATCTTCTCGACCAAATCATAGACATCGTTTGGCTTCCACACCTCGTTGTAGATGAGCACGTACTTGTTCACTGTTCGCTCGTCGACGATGATCTTGGCGACGTATTTGCCAATGTCGCGCACGTCTGTGAGCGCCGAAGGGGTGTTGCCGTCACCAATCAGGGTGTTGAAGGGCATCGGTGTTGCATAGTCAATCTTGCCAGACGGCAGGCGAGGATAGGAGATCTGGTACCACCAACCTACGTCTACGATGGTGAAAGGAAGATACAGCTGCTTGATGTGATTGTACACCTGTTCTTTCTGCGAGACCATGAGCAGTTGTTCAGTGTCATATCTTGATCAGTATAGAAACTCATACCTGGTCTCTTAGATCCATGATGCCGCCCGCAGGAATGACGGGAATCGCTCCACATGGCAGAAATCTCTTGACACCGGCCTTTTTGGCAGCATTTGCCAGAGGTATCTGAGCCAACTGATCTTGAGGTCCGATGGCAGATATGACAACATCGATATCCTTCAAGAGCTTGATCAGCTCATCCTCCGATCCGGTCAAGTCTGCAGGAACTAGCCTAACGCCGCGCTTCTTGAGAGCTTCATTCCCAGCCTTGGAGACAGATGCAGGTCGAACAAATGCCGAGATGTCCTATGATGTCTTCTTAGTACAACAAATAATATCGTGCAGTTAATGATCACCAACAAAGTTTCCAGCCTCCAGAAGACCGTTCACAATGCTCTGGCCAGTCTCTCCCGCGGCACCAATAATTACCACTCTTGTAGACGACATATTCGCTAGTGTATGAGATGTAGAATTGTTTGACGACTGCCTTACACTTTTTATATTGTGCAACAGCTCAAGTATCATCGGCAGGACATGTGTCCGTCGGCCTGACTTATGTTCTCGCTGCCGATGATTTGTGGGCCTTTGTACGACGGCCTTGTTCTGTACATACAACCGCTTACAAATCAGAAGACGACCTAAGGTAGCAACGATCCGTCGTGTACCCAGCGTCGGCCGCAAACCTGGAAACGCTCAATAAGCTTATCAACTTTAGGCAAGGTAGTCGAGCAGAGCAGCAAGTATCGCTTGCAGGAGGACAGCTTTCATCACAGGTGAAGCCTGCTTTTCCGCCCAATCACAATCTATGAACATTGGGAAAGATATGTTTTGGTGAGTTCAGCGGCAAACTACGATGTGGGACGGCGCTCAATACGCTCATTTCCGCCGGCAACAGTTCTACCAATATCTGTCTGACGTGGACCCCAATCGAGGCTGCCCGAGCCTCTGCTTCACCCGATCATGCTGTACGTACGGCGCAAGCACCCTATCGTCTCCCTGCAGGGCCTGGCGTCCAACTCTGCGGCTGCCATCCTTCTCCGGGACTTCCTGCTTGTGCTTTGTTGAAAGGGTTCTCGTGTCGATCTTTGGCCCTGCCCTTGAATCTGCCCTCGTCGGTCGGTCTTCCCTCAGATGACTTCTGCACTTCGCCTGGGTCGCCTACAGCACTTCTCACACCTTCGACGCTATCAGGCTCCGTCTGGTCGACATAGCCGCCGGGATCTTTGACACCGATCGCCGGCGCCGGTTGCTGCTTATCTGGACTGTCCAGGAACGAAGGCTGACTTGCCCATCTTGCGTCGGCTTCTTCAGCCAGCGTCTTCATGCGCTCCTGTCGAAGGACGTCGTATTGCTGCTCTTCCACTGTCGGGGGTTCGTACCGAGTATGCCTCAGCCATTGGTGCCATTGCGCTGTGACATTGTTAGGAGTGCCGGATTGTTTTCATTGATGTTTGCGCACGTGAAATTTTGACATCGCCATAATGTGCATGTTTGCTGTATTTTACAATCCTCCTGAATCGGCCTGCGTTGATCGCATCTTTGAATTCCCAGAAGCTGTTGCCCGCAAGATCAACTCCTGTAAGCTTTGTCAGCGTCGGAGCAGTGGCGGAGGTGGTTTTGATGTATACCTGCTAATGTTTGCCTTCGCCATGGCAGCTTCAAGCTCTTCCATCTCACCCATAACTTTGAGAACATACCCGGTCCTGAAGACATGATGATGAACGTTGCGACATCTTACCCGTCGTTGTGCAAAAGTCGCATTGCAAGTCGTGTGTTGCTAGTGTGACGTCTTCGTCATGAAAGCTTCCGATTCGTGCTTCTTGGCACAGACGTCGATTGTTTGGTGGGGCAATTTCCGGCCTTTGTCCTGCAACCATCCGCGCGATACATGTACAGTCGTCCCAGACATCGATCTATTTACCGCGAGCATTGCTGAGCCGTCAATTGTCAAGGAATCGCGGACTACTGGGCCAATTTGACCTTTGTGCGAGAGCGTTCTTATCGACACAAGCGGTGTGTACGAGGACGAACAACAACTACTGCGACAATTGAATCGACGACCGAATCTCATTAGAACACCATGGCATCAGTGTCGTCACTCGACCAGGACATGCGTAATCTGCGCATGTCGAGGTACACTACGACCGCAGCAAACGAGGTTCGAGCCTGGGTGGAGGACACTCTCGGGGAACACCTACCCTCCGGTGACCTATTAGATGCGCTTAAAGACGGAGTTGCACTGTGCAAGTAGGCTATTCAACTGACTCTAACGTAACACTGCTGACCAGACGAAGACTCATCAACCTTGCACTGCCCCCTCCTGGAATTAGATTCAAGCAATCCGCTATGCCTTTTGTTCAGATGGAGAACATCTCTCACTTCCTCAGAGCTTGCGAATCAGCCCCTTTCTTAATGCCCGCGCACGATCGCTTCCTTACGGTCGACTTGTACGAACACAAAGATCCTGCGCAAGTACTTCAATGTCTAAGTGCATTCAGTCGAGTCGCGAATGCTACCAGTCCCGCCAAATTTCCCACAACTATTGGACCGAAGAAGACAAATCCCATGAGCCCAACAATGACCGGTCCTGGAGCCCGTAACGGCGCGACGTCTCCTTATGTAACATCTGCACGGCCCATGAGTCCAGTCAAGACAGGAGGATCGACGACTTCCAGCACAGCCGATGGTCTTCGATCAGCTCCCACTAGTAGCTGGAGCAGAAAAGGAGATCAAGGTACGACAAGTCCAGCCTGGAATATCGCACAGTACGGCTACATGGGAGGCGCAAGTCAGGGAAACCAAGGCGTCGCATTTGGAGCAAGAAGGCAGATCACAAGCGCGTCTCCACACGTGCCCAACTCTGGAGAAAAGGAACGCATGAGGCGAGAGAAAGAGGACGAAGAGGCTAGACTAAAGCTTCAAGCCGAGGAAGCCGAACAGAAACGGCAGGTTGAACGTGAGGCGGAGGAGGAGCTTCAACGAGTGGAGGAAGAACGTCGGTGGGCCGACGAGACGAAGAGATTAAGGGAAGAGGAAAGGAGTCGACTTGCAGAGCAAAAACGGCAATGGGAAGAAGAGGAAAGGAGGTGGAAGATGGAGGAAGAGGCTAGGCAAAAGGAGGATGCTGGAATCATGCAGCAGTCTAAGCTCAAGGGACAGTACCTCAACCAGTACCAAGCAGAGCAACCACCGACGGAGGTCGACTCGGATACACCGGAGCAGAGACGAGTCAGAGAACTCGAGAAGCAACTCGAGGAGGCAAGGGAGAGGGAGAGGCAATACCAATTGGAGCGCGAGGGACGGATGCGCCAGGTGAACAACAGACCGCAACAAGAAACTCCTCAGCCCGAGCCTGAACGACCGTCATCGTCCAAGGAGAGCGAAGCTTCATGGGCTCCTGACGAGCGCGAATACCTGCGACAAGCGGCTCCAACGAGAACGACCGGCATGGCTGGTGTCGGATCTGCTCGACCGTTGCCAGACCCAAGCTCTAAAAAGCCAACAACCGCACAACCTGCGGCAGAGACAAGAGCGCCACCATCCATGCCGTCTCGTGAAATGGCGATACCTGCACCGTCAGAGACAAGATCGCAGCCCGAACCAGAAGAGTACAGGCCACAGACACAGGCAGCGAGCCGTACGGATCGATTCCTTAGCAGCAACCCCGCTCCTATCCAGTCCAAGCCGAGGATATCACAACCTGCGGAGATGGGACTCACTACGTCTATGGAACAACAAGCGGACGCAGACCGCCGCGTCGCATCCCAGCAAAAGACAAAGGCGGGTGGTTGGGCTTCGAAGTCTCTGCTTGAACGAGAGATGGAGCGTGAAAGAGAGCGACAAAAAGAGTGGGAGGCCAACCAGGAGGCCACCAAAAACGCTACTAGAGATGTGTCTCATGGTAGTGGCCCAGGTCAAAGTTGGGACGTTCATCAATATGGCTACGCCGGTGGTGATAGCCAGAACAAAGGATCTTCCAGTGGGTCGGGCATATCTTTCGGTGGTCGTCGCCAAATCATCGGACCACGACCTCAGCCAAATAAATAGTTCATTCCACTTCAGCGTATATACCCAGCAATGAAGCTTGCATTGCCTGTTCATTCCAAGCTGCATCTCTTGGCAGCCACGTACGTGCTCTCGATACTCGGAATTCATCGTGGAGGTGGAGTGCATGGCAGGACCCCGTACCTAGAAGCGCAAGAGCGCGCATTCGCTTCATGGCCGAGATGCCCCGCTTCCCCGGATCACGGTATGACGCAGTGTGTCAAAAGCTTAAAAACCAGCCGCGAATTCTATACCGGAAGGCACTTGATTCATCACATGTTATCGAGGTAGTTTACACACCTATATTTCTACCTTGTTGCGCATGCTGTTCGCTAACCTATATTAACAACCTGTCCGCTTTATTTCCAAGGTATGTTCCAATACTTTCACAAATCAAGTTGTCGCACATATTCTACACCGCTCCCATAACGCTCAACACATACACATCACCAAGTCTTTCCTGTTGAATACAAAACTGACACGTACCATGCTTCCAACTGGTTCTCGCGTTTGTGGACTCCAAGCCCCTGGAGCTCGAGGTTCCGGACCTCGAAGGTCCTCTCGAAAATCGAAATCAAAAGCCGAAAAAGCCGACAAAATGACACGCGATTTGCGCCGTCGCGCTTTGGAGGTTCACAAGACGACATCGAGGAAAGCTCAGTCGAAGCAAGCATCCGCAGACAACTCCGCCAAGGGCTCGCCCGCAACATCTAGAATCGCGAGCAGGAACCCCTCGGACGATGAGCACGACTTCAGCGACTCGGCCACAAACTACAGCGTCACCTCGGTGGACGATTTATTGCAGGATGACCTGGATTCGCCTATGGATGTATGGACCCAGAATCTCAACAATAGAATGGAACAGATCGTCGACCGCAAGAGGAGCAGTGTACAAGGTAGAGAGGAGAGTCTTGAAGCGTTTTCACGCATCTTGATGGCCCATTACACGCGCGAAGAAATCGAACCGAGGCTTGGCGAGCTGATACCTGCGATCTTAAGAAGTGTCAAGGCAGGAGCCAGTGAGCGAGAGACGATTCTGGCGCTCCAGGCTGTTGGTCTACTTGTCATGAACTGCCCGGTCGATACTATGTACGAAGACTTCTCAAGAGCCGTCAAACGCGCCATTCAGGATACGGAATACTCTACTGTCAAAGTCGAGGCGATCCACGCCCTTGGTGTCGCGGCCTTTTTTGGAGGTGCCGGTCCGGAGGAGATTGATGCCATTATGTCTTTCTTCCTTCAGGTTGTTGAGACTGATGGAGAATACATCGAAGCCCACGACGATGGCAACGTAGTGACAGCAGCTCTTGAGAAGTGGGGATTTCTTGCCACGATCGTAGAAGGATTGGAAGACACTGTAGAAGAAAAGATGGAAGCCCTAGTGGAGCAACTCGATTCTTCGGATGTCAATGTGCAAGTCGCATCCGGCGAATGCATCGCTTTGATGTATGAGAAGAGCTTCTCGGAACTTACCGAGGAAGAAGAACCGATTGACAACGATATTGGTATCGAAGAAGGCAATCAATCGGCCCCAGTCTTCAGGAAGCGCTACACAGTCTACCAACGGGAGGATCTGCTCAAACTGAAGCTCGAGGAACTCGCGGGTATTTCATCGAAACGGTTATCGAAGAAAGATCGCAAGTCATTGCATTCGAGCTTTAATGACATTGTCAACACCATTGAATATCCCAACAGAGGCCCGGGTTACAGCAACGCAATTGACGAGTCGACTGGAAAGGCCTATGGATCAAGGATGACCGTTGGTATCGGTGGTAAGAACGACAAGATAACCATCACGTCTTGGGAGCAGCTACACCGACTCAAGGCTCTGAGGAGAGTGCTTCATGCTGGCCTTGTGGTGCACTACTCGGAGAACGACATTGTGTTTGAGACACTGCCGGTGATGCTGCAGTAGATGCATGCACGCAATGTCATGACGACATGGGTTAATGGGTTAATGCACATGTGGCTATGGCTGGGGGCATTCCAAAAAGTATTCTGCTTGATGTTGCATTAGTTTGATACCACACTCTTATGTTTTTGCGCGTTTACACTCTTCAGTTGCTTTCAGTGGGCGAGAACTTTTCTTGGGAATTATTCCTCGCATGATACCTAGGTCTCATCTGTATTGATGTTGGCGGTGACCTACATTTCCCTTGATCTTACTCCTGCTCCTTTCCTCTGTACTGCCATGTGGGTTGGTATTGGGCCGGTTGCTATAAAGGCAATCATCTGTGCTTCAGCTTTCTTTCATTCACAAGAACATTACCACATCCCATTACCCATCAATTGTCACCCATCATGTGATACCTATCATTGATATTCCTGCCATGGCTTCTGGTGATAGCGGCGGCCATTGCATTGCCCACATTGCAGGCCTTCGAATCTTTGCCCGCTGTGCCAGACGATTGGTTCGAAGTCGGTATCCCACCATCAGATCAGCTCTTCAGCTTTCACAACGCATTGTAAGAGGTAAGTGGATCCCTTATCACAATACAACCGATCACTAACCATCAAAGCCTACACCGGGTATTGTCGAGCAAATCCTTTGCGAGGTCTCATCTCCAGACCATCACCGCCACGGCAAGTATCTCAGCAGAGATGAGCTGAAAGAACATGTGCGTCCCGACGCCCAAGTCACAGAGGCAATGGTCGGCTGGCTCGAGCAGGCTTGCATCGACGAAGAGAAAGTAATCGACCGAGGCGAAATGATCAGTCTCCACGCGACCGCGCTGCGAGCCAAGCGCCTCTTCGACACCAAGTTTGCAATACACCAGAGCACACAGAGAAAAGTTCAGCGCATTCGGACTTTCCACTACTCCCTTCCGACCCATTTTCAACAGTACATCAACACGGATCAGCCAATCACTCACTTCAGTCATGTTCGTCAACACAGCAGCAGTCGCGTTCATGATGGACTGAAAGTGCGTCCGACCGACTGTAACACCACGATGACTCCGAACTGTGTCGAAAAGTTGTACGACGTATTTCCTTAATCCCCACACTTCGCAATAAGACCTTCTCAGGCATTGGAGGTTTCTTGCATCAGTATGCTCGCTACGATGACTTGGAAATCTTTGCGCGCAAGCTCGCCAAATACATGGACAAAGAGACATTCGACTGGAGGTCTGGCAATGGCGGCAAACTGGACCAAGACTCAGACATCGATTCGGGGGAAGCGAATCTTGATGTGGAGTACGGTATGGCGATGGCCTGGCCAGTCCCACTGAGTATCTTGCTCCCGTTCACAAATGGCAGTGACGGGACTTAGGCGTTTGGGAAGGTGGGTTCGCGGACATGACAACGACTCCTGCTGCTAAGGTAGGCATGCGCGAAGAGTCGTTGCGAGGGTGAGGTGGTATGCTCTTGACTGTCGCATACCTGCTTGCCCGGTCGCTGTCTATCTCGCATACCTTTGCCTTTTCCTCTATTAGATTCCTTTGGTTCTAGTTCTGATCAAGATCTTCTCTACTGTCTTTCAAGTCAATACACCACTACTTTCGCTTCTTTTCCACCCAGAGCCATGTCTTCCGCCACTTCTCCGACTATGAACCGTGTCTTGGACCTCACATGGGCTGTCCTGAAAGATACCCCAACCCTGCAAAAGAACGACCTACATTCGTCAATCTTCAAAAACCGGGCAGATCTTGATCGTATAGCTGGATATACCACAATTGGATACGCTCCCCAGCTTCTTGGGATCCTCAACAACCCCTTACCACCCACACCCGATACGCTGGCCTCGCTACCTACCGACTTCCACGACCGCTGGGGAGTCTACATGCTCTTCCTCACAAAGACCCAGTGCCGCCCAAAGATCTACATTGGGTGTGCTACATCAACCGAGTCCTTCAAAGTCGGTCTTGAAAGTCGATACTCGGACTATGACTTGGGTAACTGGCCTGTATATGTCCAGAAGAGCATCGACGAGGGCTACGTGGTCGAGCATCGACTCGTTCTCCTGCACTGTCCTGTTCCATCCTGGGACGACATCTTTGAACTTCGTCCCCTTTTCTACGCTATGGAGGCTGGCCTATGCTATGCCTTTGCAGCTGTCCTGGCTTTCCAAGGGAATTTCGCCCTTTCCCACTTGTCTGTCTGGCCTCTCTCCACTCTCCACATAGATGGTCTTTGCTCCCACAATGCTCTGGCTGACGGTATAGCCCTTCCGCCCCTCCCTGAGGGAACGCCAGAAGATCTCATTCTTGGACATACCGTCGACAGACTAGAAGCGAAAAGGGCGAGGGACAGAGCCCGATATCACGAATCAATGAAAGACCCGAAGTGGCGGGCCAAACACAGAGCTCTAACCAAGGAATACCAAGAAGCGAATCCAGACAAGGCCAAGGAGACCGCACGAAAGACTTACCTCAGGACGCTTGCACTGAAGAAGCACTTCTGTCCCGAATGCTCCCGTGCGTTTGCTAGCAATAAAGATCTCAATCGCCATAAGAACGGCTCAAAGCATCTGGCTCAGATCAGCATCCGGCTCCCCGAACCGCTATGAGAACTGGACACCAATGAGGATTTCTTGGACCTTGCGAAATACATGATTGATCTTCCCGGTAGCGCATTACCCTCAGCCTTCGGTATCTCATACGGCGAACCCGAGCATTCTATACCGGAAATCTATACCAGCGCTGTATGTCAGATGTTCGCAATGCTCGGGACTCGAGGAGTATCGGTCGTGTTCGCAACCGGTGACTTTGGCCCAGCGAGCGATGCGTTTCAGATGACGGAACGAACACGGTGCGCTTTACAACAGACTTCTCAGCTATCTTGCCTTTTTGTCATCAGCGTCGGTGTACCAAAGTGATCGAACCGGAAGGGACTGCATTCTTGTACTCAGGGGGGCTTTGCGAAAGACTTCCTCGACCGCAAGATCAAGACAACATGGTCAACGCCTACCTCTTACGACTTGGGTCGAGATGGCAGGACTTCCACAATCTCGAAGGTCGTGCATTCCCAGACGTATCGGCTCAAGCGGTCAACTATCTGGTAATCGACAAAGGCTACAGGAGGTATATTCACGGCACATCTGCCTCGGCGCCCGTATCTGCAGCGCAGATCGTGTTGGTCAACGCGGCAAGGATACAGGAAGGCATTCAGCAGGTCGGCTTCTGGTATCCATCCTTGTACCGCAAAGGCAAATAGGCTTTCAACGATATTCTACTTGGTGGCTCAAATGGTTGTGAGAAGCCTTATCACCACCCGACCGAGGATGCTGGCCGGAATGCGACTGAGGGATTTGATCATTCGACTGGACTTAGCACCATGGACTACATCAACAGATACGATCTCATCATGAAGGGAAAGTCCAAGCTGATGCCGAATGGCACCGTCGTCAAGAGCAAGGAGGACGACAACGATGATGACTCTTCCGACGACAATGACGATGATTCTTGTGTCACGGTATAGACCCACAGCACCACGAGTCGCGTGTCAGTGGGCTGCCATGAGCAAGATATGGCTGTGGAAAACCTCTTCATCGGAACGTTTGCTGTAGCCGCCATTCGTTTAGTTCGGTTCTGAATGTTACTTTTTTGCCGTTTCCACACCGTGCCACATCTTTGCATCTTCTTGACAGTCCGATTGATGTTTGAAGTGCATTCGAGGTCGATGTTAGGATAATTTTGGATCGTGTGAGCAAGCCCCACTTTTGCTCTGCAACCTTCCTGAAACGGGCAAGACTCCACCCAAAGACTCCACCTCACCGTCTTATCTTGAAACAAATCAACAAACAGTGTCAAGTCGCGCGTCGCCTTCTCTCACCCTGGCTAGAACAACGCGCTACTGTGGGACAAAACACTGCGCTACGCGGGACCAGATCGTCTATCTGCCCTGGCACGGTTCATCATCCCCTTCATCCCCAGAACTAGACCCACGCACGCGATAAGTCAAGGCAAGATAGAGCGATACTGGTGATTGCTTGCCCTTGCATGGTAATTTATAACAAGCCAGTCCTCCTAGAACGTTTTGTGTTTAGTCTGTCCGTTTCTTGATATTCTTGCTCACACATCTCTGCAGCAGTCAAGATGAAGGGTATCTTAACATTGGCAACATGCCTCTTTGCAGGCTCAGTCGTCGCCCGAAGTCCACAACATGTCAACAAGAAACTCCCGGAGAGAGCCCCAGTCGTGCCTCGTTCACCAATAACACTCGAAAAGAGGCCAGACCCAAAGGCGTCGAAACATCTGGTAGTTCAGACCTCGAACACGACCAAGTTCGCCGTCAATGGTACCGCCATTCCTAACGTCGACTTCGACATTGGCGAGAGTTATGCTGGTCTTTTGCCCGTATCCAGCTCCAAGAACGCCTCGGAGCTCTACTTCTGGTTCTTCCCTTCCGAAAACAAGGAGGCCAAGGAGGAAATTGTTATCTGGCTGAACGGCGGCCCTGGTTGCTCTTCTCTCGAGGGACTTTTGCAGGAGAACGGCCCATTCTTGTGGCAATACGGCACATACGCCCCAGTCAAGAACAACTATGCATGGAACAATTTGACTAACGTCGTCTGGGTTGAGCAGCCCGTCGGCACCGGTTTCTCGCAAGGAACACCTACCGCCACCAATGAGAACGAGGTCGCTGAGCAGTTCCTTGGCTTCTGGAAGAACTTTGTCGACACCTTTGATTTGCACAAGTACAAGATCTACATCACTGGTGAATCCTATGCAGGATACTATGTTCCATATATCGCGGATGCCATGTTCAATGCCACCAACAATGATTACTACAACGTTGAGAGCATCATGATTTACGACCCAAGCACTTCCTACGACGTTGTTCAGCAGGACATGCCAGCAGTCGCCTTTGTCAATTACTGGGCAAATGTCTTCAACCTCAACCAGACCTTTATGGCAGACATTCAAAACCGCTCCGAGCACTGTGGCTACACCGCCTTCATGGAGACCTATCTCGCCGAGTCTGCTTTCCCACCAAAGGGTCCTTTAGCGACTCCTCCGAATGTCCATTACACCAACCCTGAATGCAGCCTGTGGAATGACATCTACAGCGCCGCGTCTCTCGTCAACCCAGCTTTTGACATGTACCAGATTCTCACCACCCCGCCAAACCTCTGGGATGTTCTTGGCTTCCCTGGCTCGTTCGACTACCTCCCCTCTGGCGCCGAAATCTACTTCAACCGCACAGATGTACAGAAGGCTATCAACGCACCCGTACAGCCATGGTCAGAGTGCTCCAACGGAGTGCTAGACAAGGACACCTCGCCTCCATCCGGTCTGTCTGTTCTCCCTCGCGTGATCGAGAAGACAAACAAGACCATCATCGGACACGGCGGCTTGGACTACATCCTCATCAGCAACGGTACCCTTCTTATGATCCAAAACATGACCTGGGGCGGCCACCAAGGCTTCAGCAAGCCACCAAGCCAATTCAACGACTTCTTCGTCCCTTACCACAGCGAGCTGAGTCTCGGCGACACCTCTGCTGCGGGCGTCATGGGAAAGTGGCACACCGAGCGTGGCCTGACCTTCTGCACCGTCGATTTGTCTGGTCACATGATTCCGCAGTACCAGCCAAGCTCCTCGTACCGTCATCTCGAATTCTTGCTCGGTAGGATCAAGGACCTCGGCGTCATGAGCGACTTCACTACCCAGAAGGGATACTTTGGTAACGAGTTAGTCACTAACCATACCTAGCAGCCGGTTTCAGATGAGGGCAGCTCGCATTGTACCGTAGACGACGAAACGAAATATGAATCACGGCATCAATATATATGTAATAATTAAGAAGTGGCATGCCTTAGGTAGAGACCATCGAATGTAGAGTCATAACGAAAGTTCCACTTCCATTCATCCTGACGTAGTTACTTTTCACCATACCAGGATCTGTTGGCGAGAGACTGAGACTGGGATGTCTCCTGGAATTGGACGGTATGCTAGTATCCGTGGAATGGCGCACAAGGCACAGAAGAATGAAAGAGAAATATTATCAATCAACATTACTATAACCTATAAATCTCTAGAAGTGAATGAAACTCTCCAACACCTCATCAAACAACCAGTCCAGCCGTCTTCAGCGTCCTCACATCTCCTCCAGCCTCAATGACAGCCTTCACAGCGGCCTCACTCAACTTCCTCCGTCTGTCCTGCGCCTCTTTCTCCCGTCGCGCTTTCGTCTTGCTGCTGCCGCTCGGTGCAACCCCAGTGAGTAACTTCGCACTGTCATGAGCTGTGAAGTGGACGAAACCACCCGTCGAGCTCGCTGACCGCGGTGTCCGCGGTGTTCGTGCCGCAGTGGTGGATTTGCTTCTTTGAGACTGTCGGGTGGTGCGTGTTGGTGATGTGTCTGCGTCGCGTAGCGGGACTATTTGGATCTCTGGTGGGCGAGTACGTCTGCGGGATCGAGGTGAAGCTGGAGCTGCGGATGGCGTCGGCGAAGTGCGACGGAAGAAGTTGCGGATTCGATTGGGAGAAGGCTGAGGTGGCTGAGATTGTGCTTGGGCTGATAGAGGCAGAGGGGCGTAGTAAGGTATGTTTGGGACTGGCTGCGTGAGAAGGAGGTCTGACGGGTTGGCAAGTGTTGGCGGGACGCTGGATGGTGGGAGCAATCGCGGGTCGTAGTTTAGGTAGAGATCATTGGGAGATAGAGAGTCGACTGGCATGGTGAGGGTGTCGGTGCGTATGTATGGATATTGTGGGTGGCTCATGGGCGCGAAGGGTATATCGTTATGTGCTGCAGTCCAAGGATTGAAAGACGGAGAGATCGGAGGACTCTCTTCACGATAATTGAAAGAGCTCGGATGCCGTGAGTCGCCGCCGCTCAGTGGCTCTGGTTGAATGCTCCATGTGTCGTTGAGCCAAGCCGACACTCCATGCTGGGTTTCTTGCCTGACTGGTGATTTCAGATGCAGGTCGAAGAACGAGTCGGGGAGGTTATGCGATCGTGGTGACAGTTGTTGCTCATGCTCGATGAAATCCGGGAATCTGGCATAGTCGACGCAAGCAAAGGCAGTCTGATCAGCCGTATGCTCGAATTCAGTCGACGGTGGAGGTGACAAAGGAATATTGCGACCTGTGATGGGAAGGATTGGCATCGGAGGAGCGACCTCTTGTTTCAAAACGTCTTTAAATCCCGCCCTGTACCTTGAAGGGTTCATCATGTTGGGTTGGGACTTGCTGTGACGGACCGTCTTTCGTACTCCTGACGGTGTCTTGCTTCTTCTCAAAGTACCAGGTCGTACCACCTGCCGGCTTCGTCCTCGTGGTAGTTCAGGAGGTGAGTCAGATCGATCTTTCAAATGTGGTGATGGGCAACCACCAAGACTCAGATATTCCGGATTGAAAGCTGGAGATCTTGCGTCGGAACCTGAAGTATATGATGACTCGTTGGCTGTGCAATCTCTTGCCCCTAACGAAGCTGCTTTCTCTTCCAAGTTTTTTAAAGTCCTGGTCCAGTAGTCCTGAGGGTCTTCCAAACTATCTGTCGGTTCGTCCTTTTCGATAGATTCGACGATAAACTCGTCGCCAGATGTGCCGAAAAAGTCAAATCCCTCAAAGGTTGGATTGACTGCATTGCTTCTTGGGTATTCACAAGCATTGAGATCATCTGTAGTGATGTACTTGTCGAACACATCGTCATAGGCATGTGGCCATTCGGGCTCTTTGTGCTTGGTCCGGATTGGGAAATACATAGGCTGTCCTGTAAAGGCCATTGTAGTTTGAATGAAGCAACAATGAAACCAACAGAAAAGCTCGAGAAGAGATGCCACATAGCCTACCGTAACTCATTATGGTCTATATCGCAATGTATGTTCGACAGACATGCCGTCGTTGGCCGATCGACTGAGGAATGCACCAATGTCCATCGGGGTCATTTGTTAGCCAGACAACAGCCCATGACGCTCACATTCCGAGTCCGATTGCTCGATTGAGATCTTGTGTAAGTCATCCTGTAGTAGCGTAGCATAATCGCTTCATGCAAAGGAATCAAAGATGGAGCGGCTCGAATTTGATAAGTGAGAAATTATTGAGCAACAATGGTAGCTTTAGGCGCGTATCACGTGAGACTCGTCTTCCATGACGTATACGCTCCAGAAAGGTGAAGCTCGGTTGATCGACCTCATCATCTCTCACATATCAGCTCGTCAAGACTCTGCTCTGTTCTACAAATCACTGCATTGCAACGTTTACCACTATGTCTGCCGCACGATTGGTCCTTCGCTCCGCCCGCCTGGCACCTCGCATTGTGCGACCTTTCAGTGCAAGCACTGCTCGCTTCGAGGAGGGCAAGCCCCGCCGCAATGACACTGCCGACAAGTATCAGCAGATCCAAAAGGAAAAGGCGACCAACCCACACATGACCAACACAAACTCGACCATCGCCAACGAGATGCCCAGCGTCGGAAAGGACAACGCTCCCCCAGAGCTACTCACCCGTGCTGACGACGGCTTCGTCCCAAAGGACTCCGTTCCAGAGAACACTGAGCGTATGACTGGAGGCACTCAGCAAGGCGCGCCAGAGACCGGCGTGAACTCCGACCTTGATGTAGGTGAAATCGAAGGTGGAAAGTTCCGAGTAGAGCCTCTGAGAAGAACCGGAGAGGACTTGAGCACCATGAGAGCAAGATTAATATGTTCGTCGATCGCGTTGTATGATTACCGTTACGACATGACAGGAGCTGACTTTGGAACTTCCAGATCAAAGCAGGAAAAGGGGAACACTAGAGAGCGACCTCTTGCTTTCCACTTTTGCGGACGAGAATTTGGAGAAGATGTCGGAGAGTCAGATGCAACAATACGATATTTTCCTTGATGAGAATGACTGGGATATTTACTACTGGGCAACACAAGAGCCATCTCCTACATCGCAAGAATACGCCGAGGGTGCGGGTCCTGATCTTGCTACCAAGGCTGCTCAAGGTAAGGCTCCTTCTGAACTGGCCGACAAGCGCGCGAGAGAGCCTGCAAAGGGCGAATGGGCTCAGACCGTCGGTACTTTCAAGCCAGCATACAGACCTGTCCCTCAAAGATGGAAGAACTCGGAGATCCTTGCCATGTTACGCAAGCACGTGATCGCAAGGTCGGCAGGAGGTGTGCATTTCGACGACAACGGTCCTGACGTTGACGAAAAGGATCTCGGTAGTGAAAAGGGTGGCAAGGGTATGCAATTCATGCCAAAGCTCAAGCATTTCGAACAGAAATAGAGAGCTGTAATATATGCACATATTCACCCCTAGAAGCCTCGACTCGTGCATTCTTGCCGAACTTTCAAGAAACCAAAATTATATCGGCAACACAAGGTGACGTTGTACCAGCCTCTTGACGCTCCTGCCTAGTTGAGTGATACCAGCTCCTGCTTCCTAACAACAACCGTGGACAATTTCTCTTCCTGACGCAGGGTAGGTGCCATCCAGCTCGCAACCCAGAGCAACATGATTGTTCATAACCTACCCTGCTTCAGCTCAAGATTCATTCTTCTCTCCGTTCTCTTCATCTCTGCATCACTCCTCATCCCTCTTCCCAGCTTGGATTTGACCTGAGCATTTATACATCCATCAATTCTGGTATTCATTGTCACTAGAATGTCTGCAGTCCCAACATCTCCCAACCCTCCTCCAGGTTCACCTGCCAGCGTCCTCAGCCTTTCTCCCACAGTGACGAGGACGGACGACATGACATCTGTGGATGCTCACGGATCGAATCTGGCGCCATCTACCATTGCACAAGTCGTTCCGGTCCCAGCTGATCCAACCACAATCACACCGGCAGTGGTTCTGCCACCTGCTTCGAAAATGCCAGCGGCCCCGGAACAGCATGCGTCCACGGCTGACCCAACACCTGCTGTCCAAAGTGCTCCTGTCGTGGTATCAGGCGTGCCAATTCAGCCTGCAAAAGCAGATGTACCTCCTGCTGTGCCAACGAGTGCCGCTGCTGCACCGTCAACTCCAGCTGCCTCTGCACCAAACCCAACGCCAGCTGCTTCTGCACAAAACCCAACGCTAGCTGCCTCTGTGCCAGACCCAACGCCAGTCATACCCGCTTCAGCTCCGGCACCAGTGTCTGTGCCTATGCCAGGTGCCCTGCCAGGACCCATGAACCAAGCTCCTCTGGCCACACCAGCAATCGAAGCAAGACCGAAGACTCCCGTTCTCGATCTTCCGCCAGCTGAGCATCCGTCAACTGAGCTTCCAGCTAGGGATCGTTCTCCCTCTTCAAGCAGTGTTCAACGTCCACCGGAAAGGCTCGACTCTGCTGCAGACCTTGCATCTCATACAACACCAAAGCACGACCCACATTCACATTCCGCAATGGACAGACTTGACAAGCCTTCCGGTCTTGTGCTACCACAGAGACCAGGCGTACAAAAGGCGACCAGTGCTGGTGACCTCAGGTCCGGTCTGGCAAGTCCAGTGATCCCAAGCGGCGCAATTGAGTGAGTTCTCGATCAGAATCATGACGTCTCCAATGGTGACACTGACAGAGATGGTAGCCACCTCATTGCGTCGATTCATGCTGATCGTCCTTCTACGCCAAATCCACTGGCCATCATCACCATGTATGCCGGCAAGTCTAGGAAGGCATTCTCCACCCACAAGCACCAGTTGACCTCCAAATCTCCATATTTCAAGCGGTGGCTTGCAGATGGCCACATGCCTGAGCAGAGCGAGCTTACGTTCGAAGATCTGGATGAATATGCCGCTGCACTGTTCGTTCGCTGGCTGTATGGTGGAGAGCTGCATGGTCCACAAGATTTCCACAGCTTCCAGCACTATTTGTCACTATACGTTTTGGCTCAGCGGTTCGAGGTTGAGGCACTGAGTAACAACGGTGAGTTCAATCCAGCCATCACTAGTGTCGTCAATACTGACTCATAGCTCCAGTAATGGATCTTTGTCGTACCTACTACCGTATTCACAGCATGACGGCACCAGCATACCGCATTGAGTACATCTATGCCTTCACCACGGGATCGAACCACATGCGCAACTTCTTGGTCTCGACGGCGGCTTTCAGATCTCTTTGTGATGCTCCAACTTCGCCTGATGAGTATCTCTCGGGATCGATGAAGGATCTTGTCATCAAAGGTGGAGATGTCACCAACGATTTTACCACAGCGTTGATCAAGTTGAGCAAGGACGGCATTGTCGATCCGCGACGTGGACCTAATTGTGTTTGGCACGAGCACTCCGATGGGAAGTTCTGTGCCAAGCAACCGGGGGAGGCATATGTAGATGTCTAGAGTGATGCAGTAGTTCTTTCCTGAGATAGTCTTGCATTCATCAAAAGCTTTTGAATACCTACAATGGATATCATACCAACAGCAACTTGTGTATCATGACCGGCGTCTGCTTCCCGTCCCTAGATCAAGTGCTTCGACCTGAAGTAGGCTCGGAGGTAGATAATCTGCCACGCGCCGAGTCCGACAAGCATACCCATCGTACCAAGCGCAAACCACTTGACTCGCTCGTTTGTGCTCTCGTTCGTATCTCTAAGCTTCTGCTCTCTGGTCTTCAAATACTCCATCTCTTCAACCAAAGCATTGACGTTCTCCTCGATCCTCCTCAAATCCGCCTCGATAGGCCGTAGCTTCTCCTGAGATTGAATCGCAGACCAGTCCTTTGCGTCAGCACCGATGTCGATGTCGAGCTCGACGTGACGCGATGGAGTCATGACCTCGCCTGATGCGACAAGGATGTTCTCGAAGCAGACGTCAAAGGCGGCGTCCGAGTGTGAGGTGAATGCGTATCGGTTCTCTCCGGCGACGTCGCGAGGGCGGGCGTAGTCGTTTCCTACAGCGTCTTTGATCTGTAAAGTGTGAGTACAAGACGTGACTGGATGTGTATAAGTAAACTGACGTGCATGTTCAACACCATGCCGTCACCCCTTCGTCCCGAGATGATGGCTGTGACAACGACCAGCTGGTCTTTTGATACGAAGTTGCGGATGCATCGTTCCTTGTCTTCTTGCTCGTTACCAGGATGCGCTCTGCAAGGAAGTTAGATTTGCTGAGACATCGAGGACTACGGTGCGTACTGGATGTCGAATTTGAGCGCCCATGTCAATGGCAGCAGGGCCAGGAGGAGGAAGTTGAACAGCATTGCGGTATGATGTGTCGCGGATGCACTTGAGGATGATTTGTGGCGGTCTCGACCTTGTTTCCTGCAATGATCTGCTTCAAGTAAATGCCGCCTCTTTTCGTCGATCGGGAATCTCGTGTTTGGTTGCTCCTTAAAGTGAACAAGACACGCGAGCTGCACTGCTGGTCGCATCTAAGGTCCCTGAATAGAAGGTTCGGCCCGTCATCCGCCGAACTCAATCAGCACTCCACCCCTGTGCAGATCAATGGTCGCGACATCCATTTCACTTCGAGAACGCATGAAAGCATAACGTTTTGCAGATTGAAGGATGGAATTTGAAAGCTGCTACATCTTCCAGCCTTCGAAGAGCGAGGCTCCGCGGCCGCGAAAGCGACAAAAGATTGAACTCCATGGACTTCAAGCATCATGGCCAGCGCGTAGAAAGGTATACGAGAGGTTATGGCAGGAACAGAAGGATCGTCTGACAGTATGAGTACGATCAAGTCAGTATTCCTTACGTGACTAACGGCCGTAGAACGTATTGTCAGAACTGAATGAGGCGACTGTCTCTTCTATCACGACCTTTGTTCAGGAGGCACGGGCGGAAGAAGAAAGGATCCCTTCAGCTATTCTGATCACAGGACCTAGCTTGGCCTCCCATGATCACCTTTTCGACCAGCTGGGGCAAGCGACGAAACATAGTGGCAGGATCTCTTTCGTATCGCTCACGTCTCAGCAATGTCCGAACCTGAAAACACTTTTGAAACACCTGATCTCACGCGCTGCCTCCAACGAAATCCCCGACGAAGGCGACGAAGATGATCAGTTAGTTTCAACGAAGCGTAAGGGCCCGAGACTGCTCAACTACGACCTTCAGATTCTGCAGAACGCGGTCGAGGATCAGAAGCTTGACAAGGTGGTGGTGGCTTTCCAAGATTGCGAGGCTTATGATGGCTCCTTACTCTCAGACGCTATTGAGCTCATGAGGTACGTGAACTACTACGAGTTTCGGCAGTCCGCTCACAGACCGTCCAGCTCATGGCAAGACCGCATACCATTCATTCTCCTATTCGGTGTGGCAACATCGATCGAAGGCCTCCAGGCTAAGCTGAGCCGACGTGCAATACGATGCATTCGAGGTCGTCGATTCGATGTCGTACAAGCAGAAACGGCCCTCGAACGATTATTTCAATCACTGCATATACGAGAGTCTAAGATATGGCTTGGTGCCGGAATCTGTTCGACTCTGCTGAGTCGACAGCGTGACCACTTACAGAGCTTGCAGGCCTTTGTTGATGCTGTACAATACGCATACATGACGAACTTCTATGCCAATGCGCTCAGTATCTTCCTGGATGTTGAAGTAGTGTCTTCCGAAATACCCAAGGACCATTTCGAGGCACTGCGCAATCTGCCTTCCTTCGCAGTCTATACGCGAAGCCTGCTGGATTCGAAACAAGCGAGAATTGTAAGACAATTGCTCGACGACGATAACGTCCTGCTCGAGCATGTTCACCAGAAGATGCGAAAAGGACAGACTAGCTTGGCCGAGATGCTAGATGCCGTTGAGACATACTCTGCGCTGCAAAGCGCGTTCTCGAACCTACCGCAAACGAGTCTGTCGGACCTGTACGTGCATGGCTTCTCGGGTGGACTACTCAATTCAGTCTCAATGCGAAGTCTGTTCCTATCTCTCCGCAAAGCAAACTCGGAGACTCTTCTGGCCATCCTGCAAGACCTCAACGCAGTCACATCTGGCTCGCTACGAGGCGCCGTTGAAACTTTGCTCAACGACCTATCTGAGCTTGTCGCGGAACAGCAGAATGGTGACGCTCCGTTGCGAAGCGAAGAAGACGTGCACAAGTCGACCTTGCGAACAACGGTCATTGCCAAGAAGGTCGAATTGAGCAAACAAAAGTCTACATTGACAAAAGCTGATAGTGCTTTCTCCGAGATACTGGGTCGATTCGTCAAGACTATGGATGATCACTTTACCGAGACCCTGATCAATCCGAAGGATCTACCCTTTAACGAGGTATTCCTCTACGACCTCAAATCACCACATCGGGATGTCTTTACCCCAAAACCACGACATGCTGTCGAGCGTGCACTAGCCTCTCCGCATGACTACCTCGACTGCGACTGCTGTGGAGCTGGCGATGAGGAGGCAACTCTTTCTGGCAGTCAACCATCGACAGCAATCTTGTACCAGTTATACCTCGAAAGCGGAACTTTGATCAACGCCGCCGACTTGCGCTCCGCGTTCGCGGCCATCGTAGCGGACGAGGTCGAGGATGAGGCAAAGATCTCGGCACTCTTTCAGCGCTCACTTGCAGAGCTCCGGTACTTGGGTCTGGTCAAGGGAACCAAGAAGAGGACGGATCATATCATCAAGGCCTCGTGGCGGGGACTTTGAGTGTAGGTTAAGATTAATTAATTCTGAAGGGGTATCTATTGCATCAATCAGAGTCATTTGCCGGCGCATTATCGTTCGGTAGAGCTTGTCGCTCAGCCAGATCCTTGGGCTTTCTCTTCCTCTTCCGCTTTTCTGTGCCTTCCACCGCGCCGTGCTCTACTGCAGTCTCAGCTGGCAGTGCTTTTTCCGCCGCTTGAGGGTCGTTCTTCGCAGCTTGTCTGATGACTTTCTTCTCGTCCTCGACCTTGGCAGCTTCTGTCCGTTTCGACTTTTTCACACTCAGCGGATTAGGCTGCTTTGGACCCTTCTTCCTCTTCTTTTTGCTCTTCTGTGCCTCCATGAGTTCGCCCGTCTCCGCATTCACAATTCTCATGTCTCCGTCTCCCTCATCGTCGTCCTCGTCATCTCGCTTCCTCTTCTCGCCAGCCTCAACCCCACCCCTCCGGCCCTTCAATCCCGCCCGTATCTTACCCCTTTCCTCACGGTCCCTAACTTCTTCTGTGCTCGCCGCCATCGGCTCCATGATCATAACACTCCTGTTGACGTATACGAGCGGCACACCGGGAATGTCGCGCAAGGTCGATCTGAGCTTCTTATCTTGACTCGCAACCACGTAGCGGTGTTTGTTCGTTTGGCTGGACTTCGGATCGACAACGGAAGTGATACAATCAAACGTCGACAAAGGTTCTGGGAGTTCGTGGTGGTTGCATCTCCTCCTCTCGCACATCTTCGCAATGTCTATCCAGTGGTCTTTCTGGGCCTTGTCTTTCGTCTCGGCATTGTAGAGATGTCGAATCGAGCATTGTGTGATCATAGGTTTGACCTCTCCGTGTAGGGTCCTTTCCAGCGACGTCTTGAGGAGCATGTGAAATTTCGTGGTGTCCTGAATCATCTCGGCGTCGACGAGGACTTGGTATGGTTCGCGGAAGTTGAAGGAGAGTCCATATTGGTGCATTAACTTGCGATACTGCTTTGATCGCTTTCCACGCATGCTGGGCGGTGTTTGTCCGTGAGCCTTGTTCTTTGCAACTTCTCCTGCTCGACAAATATGTTTCTGTTATGAAGAAGATATCTTTACTCCGCTGGTAATTTTTTTGGAGAAGGTCTTCCCGTAGGGCTGAGCGGGACTAGTCCGATTTGTGGGGAAATCGCCGAATCAAGCAACTATTGGAGCGCGATTATGGAAAGAGGACCGAGGGGCCGGGATGGGAATGTCTGCCTTTATTGAGATTCTCCCCATCAGTCGACGATACCGCGCCATTGCGACGAACTACAACTTTCCGGAAGATGGTTCCAAGATACACATGATACGCTTATAATAATTAATGTCAGGGTTCAATTCGAACCGTAGAGACGGGCTCCAAAATGCGCGAGGATGGACAGTCTGGCACAAATAATGGACAAGCCGACAATAAGACCCCGACGGGAAAGCCCCTCGAAGGACCGCCAGCAAACACAACACAATCAGATGCTGTAGATGAATTCGGCCTGCCGATCCGACCAAGGAAGCCACGGATATACGGAGAGGTTTCCAGCGATGTCGCGCAAATGGAGCACGAACCGGCGCATTCAGGAAAGTCCGACACAGCAACTTCTAAAGAGCCGGAGAATGTGCCAGGAGAGACGGACGCGGTCACGGACAGCGACGTTGTTCCTGCAGTTGTCAACTCGTCAGTGACAGAGGTGCATAACGGGGCGGGGGACTCGAAGGGCAAGGAACTTGCCGGTAACGACGGCGTGGAGGAACCACACGAACTTCCCCATGATGCACCTGTATCAGAATGGTCGCATATGCAACTTGCGCCCAAACAGGAGAAGGAGGAAGAAGAGAATGACGAGGGCGATTGGCAGACAATGCCCGCCTTTGCGACACACGCGATCTACGATGACTGGGGAAAGGTGCTGGCTCGTGAGGAAGCAGAGATGCATGAGGAGGAGACGAATCTTGGTGGTGCTGGAAAGGGGTACACGAAAGTGAATATTGACGAAGATGCTCAATCAGCAACAAGCATGGACGACGACACTGCATATCTCTTCAAACAGGGTGGCCGGACAACGACGCTTGATGAAGATGACGAGGAGGGACGTGATATGCTTTCGCAGATGCAAACTACCAAGGAGCTTCTGACTGAAGGTCAACGTATAGCGTATGTTGGAATTGTCAAGTTGTGCTCTATGGAAATGGTCAAGGAACTCGACAGCCTGGAGCGGACCAAAGGAGCAAAGAAGACCATCGAGGTTGGAGCCGAATCGATCAAGAAGTGGGGACAAACGGTAATGATCAGGCTTTACGGTCACATGGATGTCGACTCTTCGGAGCAAGTAATGATCGAGCAGCTCGCTGAGCATGGCGTGGAAGCGGGCGACCTCACCCCGGCATTGATGCAGAACGCTCGAGTCAAGAACCCGATGAAGGATCAGGATGTTGCACGAGATGAGAGGAGCACCGGTGAAGCTTCTGCATCAACACAATCTGTAAAGGATACAGCGTCAGTACCACCGTCCCGATCGTCAACGCCGACTGTACCTGGAATTCCCACGACCTTCGACGCCCCACCTCCCCCCTATTCCTCGGAGGAAAGCGACAACCACGACTCTTCTGTCAAGACACCAGGCGATTTCGGAACACAGAACAAGATAGACATCGACCTCCGGTGGACAGTATTGTGTGACCTGTTTCTCGTTTTGATCGCCGATAGTGCGTACGATGCACGCTCGAGGACGTTGCTCGAAAGGGTTGGTAAAGCGTTGTCTATCAGCTGGCTAGAGATTTGTCGCTTCGAAAAGCGTGTTACAGATGCCTTGGAGATGCAACAAGAGAAGGAGCAGGAGAATTGGAATGAAGAGGAGCACATGACGACGCGCAGCAAGGCCACCAGGAATAAAAGGCTGATGTACATGGGTCTGGCGACTGTCGGAGGTGGTCTCGTGATTGGTTTGAGTGCTGGACTGCTAGCACCGGTCATTGGAGCAGGTCTTGCAGCGGGATTCACAACAATAGGTGTTGCTGGTACAAGTACCTTTTTCGGCAGCGCTGGCGCTGCAGCTCTCATCACTTCCACCGGTATCATCACTGGTGCGAACATCGGTGTCAACTCTTCCAAGAGACGTTTGAGCTCGATCAAGACATTCGAATATAGACCGCTCTACAACAACAAGCGTGTCAATCTCATCGTCACAATCGCTGGGTGGATGACTGGCAAAGTCGATGATGTACGTTTGCCGTATAGTACTGTCAATCCGGTCATGGGGGATATGTACAGTGTGCTCTGGGAACCTGAGATGCTGCAGAGTATGGGACAGACTATCAACATCCTGGCAACGGAAGCTTTGACACAAGGTCTTCAGCAGATCTTGGCTAGTACTATTCTGACCGCTCTAATGGGAGCACTCCAGCTTCCTCTTATCTTAACGAAACTGGCATACCTCGTCGACAACCCCTGGAACGTGTCATTGAGCCGAGCTGACCAAGCAGGCTTGATTTTGGCGGATTCTCTTATTGACCGCAATCTCGGCTCACGTCCTATCACGCTTGTCGCTTTCTCAATTGGTGCCAGAGTCATCTTTTCGTGCTTGAAAGAACTCGCGAGGCGAGGAGCGTATGGTCTCGTTCAGAATGTATATATGTTCGGCAGCCCAGTTGTCGTCCACAAGGATGACTGGCTCATTGCAAGGAGTGTCGTCCCAGGCCGCTTCGTCAGTGGATATGCCACAAATGACTGGATTCTGGGCTACCTCTTCCGCGCCACTGCTGGTGGTATCATGCGAATCGCCGGCTTGGCCCCTACTCAGATCCCAGGAATTGAGGACATCAATGTCACCGAGTTCGTGAAGGGACATATGGCTTATCGTGCAGCCATGCCGAGGCTAATGCAGGAAGTTGGATGGGATGTGGACAGTCTTGAATTCACGGAGATCGAAGACGCCGATCCAGAAAACTACGAAGCAAGGCAGCGAGAGCTCATCAACGAAATCGAAGAAGCGCGAAAAGCTCTTGAGAAGAAGCCGTCTGCGCGCGGTCTCCGAGGACTGTTCCTCAAAAAGAGCAAAAAGGTCAAGGAGAAGCAAGCATGGGAGACGTATGACGAAAGAATGAAGGCGGCAGCAGAGCATCAGAAAGCCAATCCGAATGCTGATGGCACAGACCCAAATGTTCTGTTCGATATCGACGCCATCAACGCAGAGGTGGCTGCTTTGGCAGCGCATGGACTCGAACTCAAGGAGGTCAAGGGTACTCTTCCACCTCTGAAACTCAACCTCGAGTCACCACCACTCTCGGCCTCGTCGAGCGCTTCACGGTCACGACCGGCTACTCCACCGAGTGCGCTGAGGCACACGCAGAGTTTCAGCTCAGAAATGCCACATCGAGCAAAAGACTCACCTCCGCCTCGAAATGATTATAGACAAGCGTCCTACAACACATCGCAAGTGTCGTTGACTTTCGAAGACGATACGTCAACTAGGTCAGTACCTGGTTCCTCGAGTCAGTCTAGAGCAACTTCGCAGGCAGCAACGAGGCCGCAGCTGCACTCTGCAAATACTATGCCTATACAGTCGAGCTATACAACCGCGCCGCGGCACAATGCTTGGGCGGATGAGGAGGAGGAATTTGGGAAGGAGCACGAGATGAGCATGACGTTTGAATAGGCTGTCACTTCTTTCCGGCGTCAGGACACATGGATGGGCTGATTTCGAGAATCATGGGCGGGACTTTGATCTAGGACTTTCGCGCTATGGCATTGCATTGAACAGGGTTGGGTATAGATGATAGTGGATACAACTGATATTTTGACATGAAGATCAAGAACACACAAGCAGATATTTGCGACCGCCACGTGCAGTCGCTCGATCTATTAATGGACAATTGCCTGACTCCATGTCGTCGACCGCAGCTGGTATGGAAGATGCTGTGTACGAGGGTGGAGCTATTTTATGAATCATATTCGGCTGCGGGAGTCAGAGCGCCAAGTCCAGGGAATCCAACTCGAACGCTCCTACGCTATACCGCAAAGAGACACCGCAATGGTTCTGCGGCTTGTGATTCGTGGGGATGGCTCAGCCGTTCATCGCGGTGCCTATCTTGAGGGCGGTGCGCAGACACCGTGGATGACTAGGAACCACCAAATAGATCTTGGGTTCCTCCCTGCCTGCTGAGTCTTACACCTTTTCCTCAATCATACTCACACCGACAGCGAGAAGAACGTCTCCGCGCTACGCCGTCGACCACCTTCATAGAGCGCATAGTACTAGTATTCCTGACACCATCACCGTTCTACCTCACGACGACCACTGTCAGCACACTCCTTGTGACTACATCGCTCTGTTCAGTAGAGCATTCAATACCAGTTATACCCATTTCAATTACATCTTAAACCACGATATTGACATTTGCGATGGACTTTTCAAGGGGCTACGTTATCTACCGCGACACCGCTGTCGGCGAACCATTTGATCCATCATCTCCTCTTCAATTCTTCCCTTCTAAAGACTCTGACGAGTTGTTCTTCGCTTTGAAGGCCGCATATCCGTCCGTATCTACCCACTCCGAGCGTATGCGAAATGCGGTCATCGAGTTCTTGCTCGCCGAGGGTAATTCCCACCAAGTCATCCCTGAATCTCCATTCATGAATGGTCCAGACTCGACTTTCGACAGCACGAACACCTCCCCACACTCTCTCTGGCAGGACAGCTCTTCCGAGTCTCTCACCTACAGCCCTCAGCTGTCCGACAACGCCAGTCCATCTATCTCTGGTCCATCTCCAGCCTCAACTCAGCAGTCATCTCAAATCCCAAGCATGACAACTCCTCCTGCCATCGACCAGATGACAAGCGTCTTCAGCTTATCCACCCACGTTCAGCCAAAGTCTCGCACAAAGAGGAAGATGACCGAGGACGAAAAGGCCACCTACCGAAGACGTCGCCAGGTAGGAGCTTGTGCCAAGTGTAAGCTCCAGAAGCGCAAATGCGTCCACACCAAGAGCGACGCAAAGCCAGCCTTGGTGACTGCCGTTTCAGCTCCTCAATTGAGCGAAAAGGCAGCTGGCAAGCGTCCAGCACTACCCACCTCGCCCCCTATCGACCCGACGGAGCCACTCTACACACCGCAACCCGGATTCGACTCATTCGACTTCAATGCTGGAGACAGTCTGTTCGACGGCATGGACGATCTGATGACATTTGACGACCTGATCGATCTTCAGCCCAGCACATTGCTCAATAACGAACTCCTCTATAGGCGTGATCGTATAGCCCTCTATTACCCCCACCCATCAGACAAGCCCGGCAACGACATGGCTTACCCACCATACAACAGCGCCGACGACATGATTAGCCAGCCCATTCAGCCAACGCACACCCTTCACACGCACAGCCAGCAAGCTCCGTCTTCTTCCTCTGGTGGACAAGTTTCGAGTCACCATGCCCACGATGACGCCGGACTAGATCCGCTGTTCACCTCAGAACCACTGATTTCGTCGGCACAGCCCGAACACGGCGGACTACTCCTTGACAATGCTCACACGTCAGCCGTACTGACCGAGCGCAAGCCATCGCTGAAGCGTCGTCTACCAAATACCCTGCATAGCGATGTCAGTGGAAGCCAGCCGACACGTGCAGGACTCACTGACCGACCAACGCTACTTTCGAACACAAGCCACCTGCCGAGTAAGTTCACCACCAGTTGTAATCATAGGCACAACACTAACATGATATAGCCCAAGACGGAGTATTATCACCAGGCGGACTATCACTACTTGGCGAACCCTCGACTGATATTACAGGCCACGTACGATCAGGCTGTGACCTTGCTAGGGTATCACAGTCTTCTCAAGCGCAGCTACAACAAGCACCGTCGACGGGTAGCACGATGGGAGGTGCAATGCTCCAAGCTCGTGACAAGCTACTTGTACTCGCACTTCGCAAAGCGCTGCTGCCATCGCGCACGGGAGAAGTGCTGCCAATATCGACCAAGCCGCAAGTGCTACTACCCACTGCACTTACCGGTTCAGATGCAAGCTCGCAAGCAGCCCTGCCAGTCTTGGTTGCAGTGCTGCTACACTCGCTCTTGAATACTGTGCAACAAGTGCAGTCAACATTCATCGCTGCCGTCGTCCAGCTGGCAGAAAGAGGAGTCGAAGGATGCTCTATGGAGGACACCATGTGTGCTGGTCTGAATGCCCTGACTCTTGTTGAGGCATAGCTGCTTGGCGCACTCGAGCAAGGACCAACGCGACATTGTTGGTTCTTATTGTTGATTAGCGAAGCATGATCACTGACATGATTGACGGGTCTTGTCGGTAGATGTTCTGAACATATTATTGCATTCATGCCGTCATTAACTGCCTCATCTATCTGTACATTTGTGATTGCCTCTCCTACTGAACTCCCCAGTCGCGATTACGGGACTGTCCTCTTCGTCCTCCGAGTAATTCAACAAACATTACGCCGCTGTGTCCGACCGCACGGCTGCATGTTGAGAGTGCTACGTTCACTCATGCCATTCTCTTTCGGGTATCTCTAGCTCGTCGTCACACTGCTCGCTCACGTACGAGCAATGGCCGGGATATGTGTGCACCGAGACCGTAGCCCAATAGCTCATTACGCTTGCGGCCAGTCGTAGTATCCAGTCGAGTTTCTGTGGCCCAATCTGATCGATCATATCGCTTCTCCGCTCCACTCTTCTCACAGTGACGCAGCAGCTTCTACCGCACCGGCACCCTTGAACAGGGCCTTATTCGTAATTTCAATCTTCACAGGGTAGTTCCATTCCATGAACTTGGCCCAACCTGTACAGATCAGTCTCCAGCTCAATAGACTCGTGCCACTCCTTCTTACCCCAGTATGCAGCTTTCCGTCCAAAGTACTTGCCGATATACGGCATCAGCACCATTGTCAACAGCAACTCAAGCTGTTGTAACGACTCTTTCCATTCTCTTTCAGCATCGCTCTCGGCTTCTGCTTCTGACGGCGAGAGTTCGGTAGATGTGGCCGAGGTCGAGGGTAATGAGTCCAGGTCGTCGCTGTCGCAGACTGTGTGAGGTTGGATGTTTTGGTATGATGAGTCGCTCATGCTCGAAGAGCTGTGATCATCCTCCATTGTGTGAATACCGATCTAGTCTCTTGGAGAATATGCAATGATTGACATGAGCAGTCGCATTCCCCGAGTAGCTATTGCCCTAGTAGTCACATGTCATGCAACCACAGTGCGACGTCTGACCAGAAGTGCCGAAATCCGCGGGGCGCATTGAGTCAAACTTCCTATGACTCTGAATATCGCTGATATAAGTTGATCTTACGCCTCTCGTCCTCACGAATACACAACTCAACATGGCGGACACAGTACGTTATCACATGCCGCGCAATCGAAAGAGCGCGACTCTCCAACCACCTAAGAGCGACTAACATGTTTGCAGGAAACTCAGCTACCTGATAGAACCAAGCCCAGAAAGTCTGTGGCCTTCAGCGATGAGACAACACTTGTCGACACCAATGGCGAAGTCACCGAAATGAACGGCGCGCATGGCGAAAAGGACAGCGCCCACTCTCACTCGAAGCCTGGTGCGTACGATAATAGCACGCGCACAACCGACACTTTCTGACTCATATACAGAAGCGGCTGACGACGAGATGAACGCCATGTTCGAAGGTCTCGCTAAAAAGAAGAAGAAGAAGCCAAAGAAGGACGAATCCGCCGAAGCAGAGACCGAAGAGACCCCAGCCGCCGACGGCGAGTTCGACCCCTCCGCCCTTAAGAAAAAGAAGAAGAAGAAGCCAAAGACCGACGACTTTGAGGCAAAGCTCCGCGAAGCAGGCGCCGACGACACCGAAGAGAAGGAAGAGGCTCCAGCGGTCCAAGCACCATCAACATCGCAAGAAGGAGATTTGGAGAAAGGAACTGGTATCTGGCAACACAGCAGCACCATCCCCATCGAATACGTCCCGCTCTTGTCTCGCTTCTTCAGCCAACTCCACTCGCAACACCCAGATCTCGCCGGAAGCGGCGGCAAATCTTACAAGATTCCACCACCACAGTGTCTGCGTGAAGGAAACAAGAAGACTATCTTCGCCAACATCGCCGAGATTTGCAAGCGTATGAAGAGGACGGACGAGCACGTGACCCAGTTCTTGTTCGCTGAATTGGGTACTTCTGGTTCCGTCGATGGTAGTAGGAGATTGGTCATCAAGGGTCGTTTCCAGCAGAAGCAGATTGAGAACGTTCTGAGGAGATATATCGGTGAGTGCTGACCCAAGGCTATTGATCTGCGCACACACTAACGACTCTCCTAGTCGAATATGTCACTTGCAAGACCTGTCGCTCTCCAGACACTGAGCTCAGCAAGGGAGAGAACCGTCTTTACTTCGTCACCTGCAACTCTTGCGGTTCGAGACGTTCCGTCACTGCTATCAAGACTGGTTTCTCCGCCCAGGTCGGAAAGAGAAAGAGACAGCAGGGTTAAGCTTTACGACTTTCTTTTATGCTGGGTCAATGTGGTTCGTTCGGCATGGAATTGCTTGGGGTAGTTATGATGCTTTTAATTCGCGAGAATAACATGCCATGAACAATTCGTGTTTGAAAGGGTTGAACAAGCTTCAAGCATAAGACGCTTTCCAATGAAATCATTCGCTCAGATACATTGAATCTACTCGTCAAACGTGATCTTCTTTCCTTGCGACTCCGCTATAGCACCAGAAGCTCTCGGCGCGTTGGCCAGAGCAGCACCTGGCCTGATCTTACGAGCGTCGACGTGCTTCATTCTCCTCTGTTCCTGGCGCTGGTCTTTGTCGCCCTTCATCCTCTGCCTTCGTGGCGCCTCGCCATCAGCAGCGTCCTGTATCGGCGCACCATCGCCGCCGGCCTCACCATCCTGTGGTCGCTCCCTTCCTGGTGCGCCCTTGCCGAAGCGCTTGGTGTACCTCGTCTTTGAGTCCTCGGCGTATTCGCACCTCAACGTACGCCCGTTGAGACGGTTGATGAACCACTTCCTCTTCTTCTGCTTCTTGGCCTTTTTCTTCTTCTTGGCCTCTCCCTCCTCATCGCCGTCTTCTTTCGCTCCCTCCTTCTCCTCCTCCTCATCGTCATCCTCACTACCACTACCGTCCATATCCTTGAACACGAACCCCTTGACCGCGGCCTCAGCAGCGTCCTCGTCCGAAAACCGAATCCACCCATAGCCCTTACACTTCCCCGTGTCCTGGAACGTCGCGAGGAAGACATCCTCAACCTCACCAGCCTGGCCAAAATGCTCCTGCAGATCCTCCTTCGCAACATCGAATCCCAGATTCCCGACGAAAATCCTCTTACTCCTCTCAGGGACCTTGACCTTCCCATCCTCGCCCTTATCATTCTTATCCTCCAACCCCAGCGCCGCCCTCGTCGCGCTCTTCTCGCCCACAGGTCGCCCGGCGAAACTCGTCGCGTCTTTAATCAGCACCCGCCGGCCCATCAGCATGCCCTCGCTGAGCGCAATGGCAGCCTTGACGGCGTCGGCGGTGTCGAAGTCGACGTACGCGAACCCCTTGTTCTGCGGCTTGAGCCGACGACTGGCGTCTGCGCCGCCGGGCGGGGCAGGCATGTGCACGCGCGTGATGTTCTTGTCCTCGAGCCCGGAATCGGGCGCTGTCAGGAACGTCTTCAGCGCCGCTTTGTCGATGCTAAAGGCTAGGTTGCCGATCCAGATGCCGTGGGGCGAGCGCTTCTCTTCGGCATTGACGCCTGAGGTCGGTGCCGGCGGTGCTGTGGTCGAGGTCTCTTCGAAGGCTTCGTCGAGGTTGGTGTCGGCTGGGGCTGTCGAGGTCGCGGGCTTGCCTTTTTTCTGTCGACGAAGGGCTTTCTTGGATGGCGGCTCGGGCAGATTGACGTCGATCTCTAGCTCTTCGCCCTCGGCGGGCAGGGTGCTGCGCTTGCGCTTCTTGGGCGCTGTGGTATCTGCTACCTCCGGGTCGCTGCTTGCGGCCATGGTGAAATTGGTAATGTTTGCTTCTATCGACTCTGTCTAGGTTATAGTTCCATAAAAGGGGAGGGTGTCCGAAACTGCAGATCAGTAAGTCCTTCGTTCTAAATCTGCTGGGAGTATATATGGTGTTATTGTAAAACGGCAAGAATAATTCCTAACCAAAAAAGATGGGTTCTCCAACTCCAGAAAATCTCAAGCGTTAGGAGTTGGAGAAGTTTTCTCACGTGCAAATCGCATGGAACAGACGCCAAAGACAAGGCAATGAATGTGTCACGATGAAGTTGACAACACGATGCTTGAGGACCTGACACGTTTGTCGTTCAACAAGACGATTACAATTCATTTCGATTCGTACATGACCTCTCAAACAAACAGCACCTACCAGCGCCACGCTAAAATAAGTAACCCCGAAAGCAATCAATCCTGGTATATAACATTAGATGGCCTCCTGTCAACCTTACTCCTCCTTGAGCTCCTCGACCCTTCCCTCAGCTTCGGTATTAAAAACCAGCATCCTGACCTCGCAGTCCTCACTACCACTGACTAATCTACTATCCGATAATCCGACACATGTTACAGGTCCTGCATGTCCAGTCCAGGTTCGCTCGCATTTACCCGTCCTCGGGTCCCAAATCTTGACCATTCGGTCTTCGGAACCAGAGACCAGACGGAGGTGGTCCGCAGCGAGAGACCAGATACCCTCGACGTGTCCGAAAAAGGTACGTAGACAAGCCGATGTGCTTGGTGGGCCTGTGGGTATACCGTTCTCGACTGGTGGAGTTGCTGGTGCATGAACATCCCAGAGGCGAATGGTACTGTCGAGAGCGCCAGTCAGCATGTAGCGTGGTGGAGCAGGACGATCAGGGTCATTTGGCCAGAAGGGCACGCTGCTCTCTGGTATCGGAGAGTGATGGTGATGGAGACGTGCGTGGGTAAGCAGTGGGCTGCGAGATGCAGTCGATGAGCCCTCGTCCTCCTTGTCGCCTGCTATCAGGTCGACTTCGTCAATCTCGAATTCAGCCGGTAGGGGAAGGACTTGTTGGACTTGACCGACGTGGCCTTCGTACACTTTGATGCATTGTTTCGTGTCGAGATCCCAGAGACGGACGGTACAATCATCCGATGCGGAGAAAAGAGTTCGTGATGCGGCGTCGATCTTGACAGCGTTTACCCAATCGGTATGGCCCCGGAGAAGGAACGTGCCTTTCGTACACGAGCGAAGGTCATATACTCGGATCGTGTGGTCCATAGAACCTGAAGCCAGAAAGCGTGAGTTGAAGTTCAGCGACACGACGCCTCCAGTGTGAGCAGCAAAAGTTCGCAAACATTCGCCGGTACGCCAGTTCCAGACCTTGATTGTATTGTCCAAAGAGCCCGACATCAGCTTCGTGTCGTCGAATTGTAAGCATCGAATGCCTGACGTGTGACCGACCAACTTCCTGATCTCTTGACAAGTCTCAATGTCCCATATCCTGATAGTCGCATCATATGAGCCAGTCGCCAGGATGTTCTCATCGAATTGGAGACACATGACGCCATTGGTATGTCCACGGAAAGTCTTGGTGGCACATCGCCCATACTTCCAATTTGTGCCGACCTTGAACCTGTCCTTATATACGTCCTTCCATGGTCGAATCTGAGGTTTGGTATCTGCCACTTGGCCGCGACCTGATTGCGTGCAGACCTTTTTCGAAGCAGTGTCCTCTTGATCGTTTGCTTCAAGCGGGCGCTTGGTACCAGAAACGGCTAAGGCGCTGTCCTCCGCAACCACCTCTGCTCCGTGATCGTGATCGTGATCGTGATGGTGTTCTGGTGGAGGTGAGATGGGTGGAGACCACTGGTTCATACCCCGTCCGAGTGCACGCAATTGTATTTGACGCTTTTCCGTCCTCAACCTCTTTCTTTCCAATAGTGGCAGACCCCATCCACATTTGGTACACTTCCTATCAATATGTTGTTCGCACATCCTATGCCATACTACGTCGTCGTCGGCCAAGGTCCTCCATCTTCTGCTGACTTGTGCGGCCTTGCAAAGTGAGGTCGTGTCCAGATAGCAGAGGATCTTGAAGCCGAGCTCGGGCGGTAGAGCTGAGAGGAAGTCGATCTTTATCAGGTCGCGAACTGAGGCCGAGATGAATGATAATTGTGGGAAGCAGCACTGGGTCAGCACGCCTTGCAACATTAGATTGCGGTGCTTCGAAGGCGCAGCTGAGAATAATGACCAAACATGCGATATGGCTTGTTGATCCGACTGTGAAAGACTCCCGAGCTCATTCTGTAGTTGTTCCATGGACGGTTCATTGGCCTGCCTCCTACACTTCAGATCCGGCCTGTGTCTATAGCAAAACTTGGTACTGGTACTGGGTGATTCGTCTGATTGCTGTGGGTTCTGCTGCATATGTCCAATGGGATTGTACTGCATAGGTATGTGTTGGGCCAAGAAAGGTGCGATAGCATGGTCAGCGTGCTTCGAAGGGGTCGGAATGGAAATATTCCTGTCGCCATTGTTGTCGCCCATATTGACTGATCCAGTATGTTGATGGCGCGACTTCAGTCCTTCGTGTTCGTGATCGTGATGGCAGAGCCCATCGTGGTCTTCTTCGTTATGGCTCGTGATGAGTGAGGGAATATGAGGTACTTGGCGCATAGAGAGACTACCCTTCCGGTGCTGTCTCAATGGTGCACTGGTCGCAGATTGCGAATCCATGTTTGAGTCTGACGCCATCGGCAGTGTGTTCGACTCCATCTTCTTTTCGTCCTAACCCAAACAGCGCATGTTCGTTCGAGTCCAAGTCGCGACCTATGAGTAATCGCGAACAGACTGATAACGCTCCAACGTGTTCACGGTATCCGCAGAGTCGAGAAACCCAGGTCGGTCCAGAAGAAGCTGAAGGAAACCGGCTAGATCGTGCAAATTGTTCTGGTTCGTAAGCTGGAGAAAGGCGAAAACGTGAAGGGTATTGTCGTGATTGGAATCGCAAGAGAATGCACTGATTGCGTGCTGTGCTGGGGAGAACCTGGACGGAGCGTCGGGAAGTCGCCGAACAACTTCGCCTTCGGGAATCGCCCATTGGCGTCCAGATGTGGGGCAAGCCACCGCCAAGCCAAGCTAGCCAACCCTGACAGCAGTTGGCTCACGTGCTCAAAAAAGTGTACGTACCTTACCTTCTACTCTCGGAAGACACGCTCGATTGATGCAAAACACAGTAAATTGCGCCAAATGCTACACGATATCGTCTAAGAATGAACGTCAGTCAACAGGGTGCAAAAAGCTCTTTCTTCGAACAGTCGTTTGTTGTGCCCAACGACATGTCAGGGCAGCGAATCACACACCTCATGCTTCGCTCGAACTGCTCCAGGGTCTGGACCTGGCACTAGCCTCATCCAGCGATCGTAGATGACTTGCATCCGACGTGACTCGCGGTGTACTACGTATGTGACCTCCAAGAAACACAGGCGATGCCGCTTCTGATCACACTCATGATGACAGCTTGAAACACCGGTCTTCCGCTATTCGCATGGCCAATTACGCATCAGTTTCTCCTTCTCCAAATGCAAGCATACATGAGCCTGCTACTCTCGACAGACTTGTAGTCTACTTTGTTGCGGCCAAGCGCTCGCTATCCTCGACTAGCCAAGTATCGCGCGCAGACGAGATTGTGCGAGGAGCACGTCGCCTTATCGAAGAGCATGCCGTCTTGAAAGCAAAGAACACATTCGTGCGAACGGGCGTAGATGAGCAGGTGAATGTATTGCACTCTGTGGGCACAGGCTTGGAGACCGTAGGCAGAGAGGCTCAGGTCGAGTTTCAAGCTGTCATTAGATCTTTGGATGTCGCCAACGACCGTCTTCAAGCGACGCTTGCATCACTGCAAAAAACCATCATAAGTCGCGAGCTGACCGCGCCGCGTCAAGAAGTTGACGAAGAGGTGGATGAATCACAAGAGTTATACCGAGGCAAGAGCGAGGAAATATCGCAGTTGAAGTCACTGCATGATTTTATAGACGAGGCTGCACATACCACTCTGCTCGACTCCTTGCGAAGCACTATCGATTCCTACAACACCGCCCAAGGTTCGTTGCAAACGACACGCCTGACTTTGGAAGAGTCCTTGCGCGCCCTTCAAGACGACTTGAACACAATAGACCATCTCCACAGACAAGATAATGCTGCCTATGCCTCGACCAACCTGTCCTCTTCGAACGACTCGTCGTCTATACCCTCTATATTCCACTCGCTGACGACCCACGCGACCGAAATGGCGTCCTTACTGCAATCACTGATCTCACACCACGACCTTTGCATCACCGCGCTCAAGCATACCGAAGGTGGCAGCGAAGCCGCTCGTGCCGCGACAAGCAATCCTATACCAGACCCGCTCACCGCCACCGCAGAGGAATCGCCCGAAGCATCACTCTACCGCAACAAAGCGCGGCCACCAATCAGCACCTCGGAACGCGACGAGATGGTAAATGTCATCGTCACAGACGCAGCCGAAGTCGACGACGTAGTCCTCGAGATCCGAGACCATGGCGCCACCATGGAATCACTGCTGTCCTCGCTTGAGACCCGTGCTCAGGGTTCGCGGACCGTCTACAAGAAATTGCAATCAGTGCTTTCGCAGCTGTCGACACTGGGCGACGAATTACCATCTCACGTCGCGGCCGCACGCTCCTTCCGCCAGACATGGTCTACATTGCGCGCGACGATTGAGGCTCAGACGGCGGAACTGGTTGCTCTCACAGGCTTCTATGATAGCTTCATAGCTTCCTATGCGAGTCTACTGCGTGAAGTGGAGAGGAGGAGGATGATCGACGCCAAGATGAGGAAGATCGCTGAGAGGACGAGGAGGGAGATGCAGGCACTTTATGCAGAGGATGTGGATATGAGACAGCAGTTCCTCAAGGATGTGGGAGAGTTTCTGCCAAGGGATATATGGCCTGGACTAGAGGAGAGGCCGGTCAGGTGGGACGTGAAAGAAGTGGTGGAAGATGAAGTTGAGTCGGGGGTGGCACAAGAGCAATATCCGTAATCATACAATCATTCTGTGTGGTACAGCTATCTCATGAATTATATCGAAGCATTAACATCAAACTCCACATCCGTCCTTATGATGTACTTCGCTCCCTTCGTGACTCCTGTGCCCTCATGAAGCAGCGCTCCCTGAGCCTCACCATGGGGAAACACGGCTACGCTGCCCATGATCGGCTTTACAGGATACGCATTCAACACGCCCTCTCTCACACTCGGGATGAAAAAACTCGTCTCTCCGCCCTCAAATTCATCATTGAGATAAATCAAGAACGTAAACAGACTCGACTGCCTTGCCTCGGGCGGCGAAGAATCATACTGATACGCATCCGTTTTGGCATCAATTCCCGACGGGGGCCAAGCGCCGTCGATGTGGCATCTGTACTCGGCGCCGGGCACGTAGCGGTAGACTCTGAAGCGTCGGTTGATGCCGCGGGCTTTACGGCCGGCGGACTCGGACGGGACGTACGGCCGCACGCGCTCCCATAGTTTGTCGTGGAAGGCTTGGTCGACGATCCAGTAGAAGTTGTGTGCGAGGATGCTGGTTTCTGCGCCGTCGTCCTTAATAGGAGCATCAGGGATGAATTCGACCGTTTCGGCGGCCGCGATGATCGAGGTGCATTCCGAAGGCGTCAGGACGTCTTTGATTAGTCGCAGGTTGGGCACGACGGGGTGTTTGATGCAGGTTGTTTCTGGTGCTGGGCCGAGCTCGACGGTGTTGTCTTGTGAGGCGTACAGGACAGCTGGGTGCAGATTGGGCGGCTTACGGTTCGGGCCTGTCGTCGTCTCGATGATGCGGAAGCGCTGTCGAAGATCCGGTGGGCAAGCAGTAAGGATACTCTTGTCGAGAACAGCTTGTCGTGTGTTCCTTGGTGTTGCTGTCCGATCACGTAGGTTCCAGACTTTCTGCAATGCTACTGGGTGTGCTGAAGACAGGACGTCTTCTGTGTTGGTATCGGTAGGACCAGTCACCCTGAGAATAGAGTCTAGCACACGCAGCAGCTCTTTGTCTTTGGCCGATCGAGACTCGGCTACCTTGCTGACGCCCTCAGTCTGCATCGACAGGCCACTGACCACATCGAGATCACGGACCCAGCGACAGAGTGCTCCAAGCTTTGGTGTCTCGCCACGGATGCGCATCTCAGCGAGCAAGATCAAGGCATCTGTGTATTTGGCATCACTCAGTGCGCCCGAGATGCGTGCCGTGAGGTTGAGGCTCTCCTGACCGGCAACGTTGACGCCAGTTGTGCAGGCCTGCCGGAAATTGTAGACAGCCTGACGGAGACTCTGACAGGCCTTGCCCTTAACCGAAGCAGGGTATTTCGAAAGTGTGCAGAGGGTGTCGACTGTCAGTTCCAACTCCTCTGTCGAGACAATGGAACTGATGTGTAGGTTGCTGGGTGCCTTTGTAGCATCGTGAGGCGACTCGTCGCTGTCATGCGGTGTCGGTAGCTGAGGAGTTTGCTTGAGCTTCTTTCCGGACGGGTCTTGTACGTTTCGCTTCCTTTTCGCCATGATGATCGGAATAGTGTATCAGAAAGATAGATTGACGTTCTGTTCTGAACCAGTTCTGTTTGATATTCGAGGCGGGATCGATAACTTTTGCATTGCAGACGTTCACGTGATTGCGGCGAACGATCTTATCTCCGATTCGTCCGTGAGGACTTCGCTGGTAAATAATAATGTATACCCAGCTTAGTCTTACCTATTAAACTATTAAACTTCTCCAATACAGCTTTCAATTCAATGGCAGCGGCTCGGAAGTATGCAGGCCTGGATGATATAGTTTGTGTACCTCTGGGCGCCTATACAACATCCTCGACTTACAATGGTATAGGATATTGGTGCAGATATCTACGAGACTCCCGAGCTGACCGACGACGCGACTCTACAGGTATATACTTCAGGCGTAATCAATTTCAGTTCGTGTAATTGACACTTAGCAGACCTCAACTGCTCGTTCATCTTCCCCTGACATAGATGAGACCGATGTGGGCGCATCATCCGGAATAATCAGAGGACGCCTGGACCCGGACCGAGCCCGCAACCGCTTCCTTTCTTCGCGCGTTGATGCTAGTGAAGCAGACTTCTCTGACAGAGTCAATGCGAAAAAGCAATCATATCGCGTCTCAAATAGAAGGCGTCGCGACGGCTCAGTCATAGAAGACGGGGAACACGAAGATGAAGAGTTTAGCGATGAGGACACAGACGAAGGCTTGGAGAGGAAGCTGGCGAGATTAACGCGAGAGATCGAAGAGGTGAAATCCGGCTTTGCACAACGACAGGCCGAGCAGCAAGACGGCGGTATACAACAGGGCGACAAGAACGACAACGGAGCAGCGAATGCGATTGATGCGCTGAGCAAGGCACTCGATTCGGTGCGTAGCTCTCAACGCGATGCTATGTCCGCCCACTCTCGACTAGCAAAGCAGCTATCCAATCCCGCAACAGCAGCGACCATTCAGCAAGTCGCTCCTCCATCAGTCGCACCAGCCACACAATCAGCCCCCGAAGACCCAGAAACACTAACCCGCATTGCCTCCTTCGACGCCCGCCTCTCGGAATTGGAACGCACCCTCGGCCTCAGCAGTCTGGACATCTCCTCAAAAGCAACCTCAAGCATAGTCCCCATCCTGCCGATGCTCTCGCTGTTAGACAAACAAGTCCACCTTCTGACATCAGCCGATACACTCCCCTACCTCGACGGCCTAACACAGAAATTATCCTCCATCCCATCCACGAATACACTCCCGGCCGACACCGAAGAAACAGCGCTTTCGACCGAAGACAAAGCCAAACTGCGCAGCCTGTACGCTCTGCTGCCGACGCTGACGACCATGGCGCCCACTGTACCCGCTTTACTAGCTCGTCTGCGCTCGCTGAGGCAGATCCATTCCTCTGCTGCGGGTGCAGGGCAACTGCTCGAGGAGCTGGAGAGGCGGCAGGAGGATACTGACAAGGAGATTACAGCGTGGAAGGCTGGGTTGGAGAGGGTGGAGACTGCGGTCACGGAGGCGGAGAGCGGCATGAAGGCGAACAGTGATGTGGTTGAGGGCTGGGTGAAAGAGCTCGAAGCGAAGATGAAGGGTGCTGGTTTGGAGTAGACTCAGACGCGGTGAAGATTTCACCTCCAGTTCAAAGACAAATGAGGATGTATTTCGACATTGCGCAGGGGCAACATCACTGGCCTGCCTCTGTGAAACGGTATCGCGTGCACTTGAGAACATTGACTCGAATCGGAACATGAGCAGGCAGCAGCAGTCAGCAACAACGACGACGACATCGTAGGGCGCCTTCTTCAATGAGCGACGACCGCGACAAATGCAGCCTGCGCTCCTCCGCTATCGGCTCGAAGGTGGGCGAAGAACATGATGACTTCCAATTTTTCCGCTCCATTCTCTCTTTGGGCATGAGATCCAAACACAACACTCAATCTATCGGTATCATTTCAAGCTCACAATTCGAATTCACAATGGAGAAACATATTTACTAGGTGCTGAAGGAACTCGCTCAGCAGCACGATCCACTAGAGAAATACGACCATGCCGGGGATGATCGTCGAAAGCGTCTAGACTTCGTTCTCGACTTCTTCTGGCAGAATGGTCATTCACTCGCTGAACCTGGATGGATACTACAGGTAGCATGAGACTACATCACCACGTTCGATCACAACAAAAGATATCCCGAAAGGGGGACGACCACATCTGACACTACCAATGCCGCAACGAGCAGCAGAACGACGGATGTGCCGGGAAATGAAGAAGAGACAGACACATCCTTTGTTCTAGATCCACCGAAGCGCAGGGGGGGAAAAGCCACGGGGAGCTGATTATGTCAAGAATGTTCGCGGGTTGGCGGCGGGAAGCAGGAGAAACAAGTCTTGTGTCAGGTGCTACAGGGACCGCAAGGGGTGTGATGGGGAGAGACCTTGCGGAAGATGTGTCGCGAATGGAGACGAAGAGAACTGCGGAGACCAGACCAGAAAACCGAGCAAGAAACGCAAAGCAGCTGAGGCGGCAAAAGAGCAAGAGAATGGAGGGGAGACAGGAGATCCAGCGACCAATCCTACAAGAAAGAAGAGAAGAACAGTCGGCGACGTTTCTGCAGGGTTTGAAACACACATACACACGATGGACAACACTGGCGATGATATCGCAATCGCCAAGATCAATCCAGAACTCCTGAAACCCACGCGCGGCACAATCTCGATGGAGATTGAGAACGGAAACGAAAACGACGTAGCTACGACTGCTCGAAGGGAGCACAATCTGTCCGTGTCACCTCGGATGGGACATGACCTACCATTTACACCAAACCCAAGTTCAGAATACCACCAGGCAGACAGTCATGCCATGTGGGATGGGAGCTTTAGTACAGGAGATTCGAGTGAGGTGAACGAAGAGGGATGCGAGCGACATGTGATACAGTCGATACTGGATACATATCCAGGTGGTGCGAAGGTTCGTTTGATGTTGAGATGAGATCGATTAGTGGGAGCCAGAAACTAACAGTTGACAACAGTATCTCAAGGAGATGCAACTTCCGCCGGAGCTCGCCGAGCTAGTAGCTGGAAGAGATGAGAAAGAAGCAGATCCGAGAAAGAGGAAGAAGGCGGTGTACGAAGAAATCAACAAGCGAGAGCAAGAGAGAGAAGGAAAAATCGACAAGCGAGAGGAAGAAAGAGAAGGAAAAATCGAGAAGCGAGAGTAAGAAAGCCGAGCGCAACAAAATGGAGGCCGAATAAGACGACAAAACCCTTGTACGACATGACGCGCGTATCATACACGGTTCTGAAGAGTGGAGCTCTGAAGTGCACGAAGTGTGACTACATGTCGCAAAGCTTGACTGAGATGGAGGATCACTTCATTCTCGACCATGAATGAGCTGAATCAAAAGGAGAGGCTTCACTGCAAGGGCGAAGGATGTATCAAATTGTTCGTGGAGCGGAGGCGCGACACGAATCATTACATCTCAGTGCATATGACAAAGCCAGTAGCAAGATGGGCACAAGGAAGGTATCGGGCAAGGACTTGGACCTGCAAGAGAGAAGGATGTTCTGGTGGCGGTAAAAAGACCTACGAAGAATACGGTACACACCTGCGCGAGGCACACAACACGGGGCCTTACGATGCATGCGAGAAGTGCGGATGGACCGGAGTTCCAGCTAATGTGAAGGTTCAAAAGTTCAGGAACAGGTGCGGAACGTAGTAGAGTCTGACTGACCAGGGATGCCGACCTTGTAAAGCGCTTATGGCTTTGAAGACGGAAGAGTAAAGTTAGATTTGAGACAAGAAGGTGCAAGTAGTATGTAAAGAATCCAATACAGTAAAGACTATTGTATATATCACTGTCGATGTCCGTACATACATAAAATCTGAAAAGAAAAGGAACCAAAAACACCGACCACCAACCCTGTTATCCGTCCAATACCGATCCAGGTTCATCGACCTTTAATTCCAATATCCTTCTGCCAAAGGCGTAAAAGAAAAGCCAGGAGGAATCCCCCGAACCGGCGTCTATATACAGATACAATTTGATATTACCATATATCCCACTCACGCCGACGCAATGACATCAGAACCACATCTCCTTCAATCTTTTTCCTACGCCGACGACAAGTACTGAAGCACCTTCTCCTTCTCCTCGACGGGAAGCATGCCAAGTACTTGCGCCACACCCTTGAGACCGCCCTCCTTGTTGCTCCTCATGAGAGCAGCAATGTCGTACGCGACAGTCTCGGTCTTGAGCGCCTCGATCTTCTCTTGCACGCTCTTCCTGTTCTCCTCGTACCACTGGGCAACCTTTGCGTCGTCGGTGTCGAAGTTGGCCAAACCGGTCCAGGCTTCGAGACGCTTGAGGTTGTTGGCGCGCGACGCGAGGTCCTTTGGTGACGACGCGGCCATGTGGCGGAGCAGTTGCTCTTCGTTGAGACGGCGGCGCAGACGCCAGTAGAAGAAGCGACGGGCGTTCTTCCATGACAGTGGCATGCGGATTGTGTCCTTGGCCTTCATGCGGCCGGCGCGGTCGTGCAGGTCGGCGTATTGGATCGAGATCTGGGCGTAGACTGGCAAGAGCAAGTTCTCGCGCTCGGTCATCTCGGTCTTAGCCTTCTTTTGCTCCTCAGGTGATAGTGACTTGTCGTTGAGCTTGGCCTTGAGGTCGCCGTAGGTCTTGTCGAGACGCGCCATGACGTCGAGTTGACGCTCTCTGCGGAACTTGATACCGACGATACCTTCTGGCTCGAGGACACCACCACGGGCGTCTTCGTCGGCGTACATTTCCATGTATTGTGGGTTGATGGTTGGATCGACGACGACCTATGAACATGTTAGTAACCGATTGGTGTAGATGATAGTTGATGATAAAACTTACCCATGAACCACCACGGAGCTCACCGAATGGAGGAATGTAGATGAACACGGGCTGCTCGTACTTGACGAGAGCGTCAACAATGTAAGATCCGTACTTGAGGACCTCGTTGTACATGTCGCGCTGACCACCAGAGAAACCTCTCCAGTTGGCGAGAATCATCAATGGCAATTGCTCGCCGTTGTTGAAGTCGCGAATAGCTTGAGCAGTCTTGAAGGCGGAGTTAGGGTACCAAACACCACCAGCTTCTTGAGTGATCTGCTCGATCGAGTCTGGGTTAGCTGGGTCAGCTGGAGTGACGTTCTCGACAGAGCGAGTCTCGACACCAATGACACCGATAGGGATACCGGCAAGACGAGCACGTCCGACAACAACGGTGCGAGCCCATCCGCCAAGAGACTCCTCGAAAGATCCCTTGTCGAAGAGACCAGACTGGAAGCCATCGGCATCCTCCTTACCAGCCATGAGGAAGCGGACGTCATAAGGCTGCTTCTGTGGAGGGAAGTAGGTGATGTCACGGTCCCAAGTGTCGGCGGAAAGAGCGATTGGGACTGGGTTGTCCTTCTTGTCTGGGACAAACGACAACCACTTGACAATCTTGGCAACACCCTCAAAGTCATCGGAGGCAGTCATGTGAGAAACACCGTTCTTGTACATGATCTGAGTTCCTCCAAGCTGCAGGTTGGAAGTGTAGACCTCGCGACCCAAGAGCTTGTTGATGGCTGGAGCACCAGTCAGGATGATTGGCTGACCCTCGATCTGGATGGCACGTTGACCAAGACGGACAAGGTAAGCACCGATACCAACGGAACGGCAAGTGACGAGAGTGATGGTGAAGATGTCCTCGTAAGCACGAGCAGTCTCACCAGCGATGAGACCAGATCCCTTCAAACATTCAACACCAAGACCATCCTCGGCACCGACGATTGTGGTGATAACGTGTCTGGTCTCTCCGTCGACTTGGATTGGAGTGGTGATGACATGCTTGAGTGCACCGTCCTCAAAACGCTCCTTCTTCTCTTGAGTAAGGTAGAGGTATTCGAAGCCAGCCTCTTGGCTTGCTGGGTCTTTCCAGGCAACAGAGAAGTGTGGAATCAGCTCCTCGGCCATACCGATACGGGCACCGGAGTTGGCTGACAAGTAGATGCGGGGAATGCCGAGCTTGCGTGCCAGCTGCGAACACTTGTGGAAGAATCTGTCTTCTTGTGGACCGAAAGAACCAATCTTGAAGGTAATGTCGTTGGCGATGATGATGAAACGACGACCGCGTGGGTATTCTGGAGTACGAGCGGTAACAATCCATCCGACCATACCAATAGTGTTGGCACCTGGGTCTCTCTTCAACTCGAGCAAGTTGTCATTGTCGTCAAGGACAAGCTCGCTGTAGTCGATACACTCGCCCTGAACTGGCTGTGACTTCTTCATTTGAGCCGCCATCGAGGTGGCAGCCTTCCAGCTGTTCTCCACGGCTTGTCTGAACAGCTCTGGGAAGTCGTACACGTACTGTGTGCCCATAATGTGAGCCTTGTATCTCTTTGGCTGGAGAGCACCCTTGGTTGGGTATGGGGTAGAGACAGACTGCAAGTGCATTGAACCAATCTTGCTGGTACCGCCAATGCTGTGGAAGACCCACTCGCTGCCCTTCTCGGACTTGCGCTCAGCGTACAACTCGACCGAAATGATGTATCCGGAAGTGTTTGTAATGAGCACACGGAGTGGGTATGGCTCGCCGTTCTCATCAGTGCAGATGAGACGGATTTCGGCAGAAGTGACACGGAGTCTCCAAGAACGGCGTCCGAATCTCTCAAGGAAACCGACGAGGGCTTCCTCGACCTCCTGTGGGTTCAGAGGGAAGACGGCAGCGGAAAAGTTGATGAAGATGTGGTTCATGTCGGAGTTGTTGTTGCCAATAATCTCCAGAGCATCCAGAATGTCGTTCATGAGACGGTCAGCCTCGGAGATCATGTACTCGGCGGTCGAGATATCCTCCCGGACGCGACCAGGTCTGACGACAGCGCGGGTGAAGTAGCGCTTGTCGTTCTCGGCACCCTTGCCAACAGCCTCGTAGATGTGGATGTTGCGGTTCTCAGTGAAGACTGGCTTGATGTCGAACTTGGCGAGACGCTGGAGCTCAAGCTGGAAAGCAAGAGCTGGCTCGATGTGACGGATAGAGGCATCCTCCTCGTATGCTGGTCCACGGAAAGTGAAGTAACCTGGGTAGGTACCGTCACTGTGACCGCAGATGAAAGTCAGACGACGCACACGACGGGCGAGAAGCTCACTTCTGTGGTCCTCAATGATTGGGAGGATGCGAGCAAGGATCTCGTCATCGTCCAAGCTCTCGGCGTCCTTGACGGCAATGTTGCAGACAGCAGTGAGTTCTTCCTGGTCTTGCTTAACTGGAGTTGGGCCAGGTCTTCTTGAGCGGGAAAGGTCTGCCATTAGAGCACCTCCTGTTCCGGCGTCTGAGGATCGCTTCCTGCCGCCAACAACTGGGAAAGACTCAAGAACCTTGACAATAGCCTCGTCAACCTCATCCATATAGGTGACAGGCACAACGGCACCTCTACGAGATGGCTGGCTGTGCAGCTTGTTGTCGTCAAGGTAGGAAAGGTCACTGATGGACTGTACACGGTGGAAGGTGTCTGGACCAGTGAGTCCTGGAGTACCAGGAGTAGATGGGTGTGATGAGGTGACTGGCAGACCGAACTCGGAAGCACCAACCTTGCGGAGAGTAAAGTCCCACGTCAGGACGTGTGGTGCCTCGACATCAGTGACGTAGTCAATCTGCTTGAGCTGGTAAGCACGGTAAGCACGGCGAGTGTAGACTTCGAGAGCAGCCAACGAAACCCACGGGTCAGAGTGGGCAAAGAATTGAGGCAGGACATCGAAGACGGTGTACCTCGAGTCGACAACCTCCTTGATGACGTCGAAGTTGGGCTCTCTGTGGTCCCAACCGCTCTCGCCGTATCTCGACTCGAGCACGGAAGAGCGAAGGATGTGCTCCATCTGTGCAGTACGCTCATCCAGGGATGGCATAGCGCACTGGATGAGAACCTCGCGGGCCTTGAGTGAGACCTTTGCGGTGAGTCTCGACTCGAGGTCAGCCAGCTTCTTGAGAGCTGGGCGGAAGTACTTGGCAACGTTTCCAGCACCAGGCATGTTTGGACGGTAATTGTCCAAGATGGCAACGATGAGGTTATTCTTGGCGCTGACTCTGGTGTGCGAGAGAACAGTCCCGACAACGTTGATGACCTTGTCCTTGTTTTGGTCACGAAGAGCCAGGATGATTTCATCGTCACGGTTCTGTCTGTGAGAGAAAAGGTTCTCAACGGTATAGTACTCTTCGAAGAGGGAGACCATGACCTCGAACTCGTGTGCCTTGAGACCGTCGTTGTACTTGGTCATGATGTGGAGGAGAGGCGCAAGAGCCAGGCGGATAGAGTCTCCATCATGTTCGTCTACGGTCTCCTCAAGGAAGCGGCTGAAAGCTCTCTGGAGCTGCTTGGCAGGGAACTCGGCACCACGAGCGTTGGCGCGCTTGACAGTCTCCTCGAAAAGAGCATCAAGCTTGTGTGGCATGCGAGCGTGCAAAGCAGACGCCTGGGCGTTCCACTCACCGTATGGCAACTCCGGGTTACGGAGGACCTCGATGAGCTCCTTCAGGGTGTCGCGCATGATGACTTGGTTGTCGTAACCCTGCAGAATGTCGCGGAGGATGTTGTACAAGAATGTGAACTTCTGAGGTGGCTTGTTACCAGTGATCTGAGGAGGACCGAACTCAGTGAGGTGACCCAAGAATGGCTCGGCAGACTTGACTCTGGATGGGTCGTCCAAAGCCAATATTCCAAGAATGTCACCAGCCTGGAGAGTGGCACCTGGCTGCTTGATCAGGTTGACCATACCGTCTTCTTGAGCAATCAACGGCATGTACATCTTCATGACCTCGACCTCAGCGAAAGCTTGACCCTTCCTGACGTGAGCACCGTTCGCAACGGTGAACTTGACGAGCTTTCCGGGGGATGGAGTACGGAGCTGAGTTGGGTCGTTCTCTTGCTCGAGCAAGGCGCTCTTGCCGTCAATACTGATACGAATGGCACCAACTTCCTCCTTCCAGTAGACGCTGTGACTGCGACCGCCAAGCAGAACAAGGAGACCGCCGTCTGACAAAGGTCTAATACCAACAGAGCACTTTGAGCCGTTGATGAACAGTGTGTAGCTGTCAACGCTGGAGCGGGTAGCGGTGAACTTGTAACGCATGCCCTCGTAGATAAAGTCAATTGGGAAGACAGTTCTGAGGATTTCCCTAGAGGGGACCTGACCCTTCTCCAAGCCGGTTTTGTACTCTGTGATGCAGATGTCGCTCGCCATGTGAGCCTTGGTGACGGCACCAGCGATGATGGCGACCATTGCGTCTGGACGCTCGGCGGTGAGCTTCTTGGAGATGAGCTCATCGAGCCATGCGGTGGTGATGGTGTTGTCCTCGAAAGCTGGAGTCTCGAGAAGCTTGATGAGGTACTCGACGGTGGTTTTGAAGTCACCACGAATGCTCAGTTCCTTCAAAGCAACAACCATGTGCTTGCGCGATGCCTGTCTGTTCTCGCCGTAAGCGAAAATGTGACCGAATTGAGAGTCGGAAAAGTTGTGAATAGAAGACGCAGCACCGACGGAGAAGTAACCCCAGACGTTGGAGCTGGAACGGAAGTTGAGCTCGTGCATGGTACCACTGGATGGCTTGAAGCCTTCACTAGGGTCCTCGGAGGTGATACGGCAAGCAGTGGTGTGACCCTTTGGCTTTGGTCTTCTCTGGTTTTGGACGCTGCCCTCCTTGGAAAAGTCAAAGTCGATGTCGGAAGAAGCGTGTGGGTCTGCGCCGTAGAGAAGACGAATGTCCTTGATTCTGTGAAGAGGAATACCCATTGCGACTTGCAATTGAGCAGCTGGCAGGTTGACACCCGAGACCATCTCGGTGGTAGGATGCTCGACTTGGAGACGTGGGTTCAGCTCGAGGAAGTAGAACTTGTCGTCGGCGTGGGAGTAGAGGTACTCGACGGTACCAGCAGAAACGTATCCGACGAGTTTTCCCAGTGAGACGGCAGCTCTCTCCATGGCGTGGAAGGTAGTTGGGTTGGCGATAGTGACTGGAGCCTCTTCGATAATCTTTTGATGTCTTCTCTGAACAGAGCAGTCACGTCCGAAGAGGGAGATGTTGTGACCGTACTGGTCAGCCAACAATTGGACTTCCAAATGTCTGGCGCTGCCTGCAAGCTTCATGATGAAGATTGGAGAGCCAGGAATTTCACTGGCGGCAGCCTTGTACATCTCGACAAAGTTGGCCTCGGACTCGACCTTTCGGATACCCTTTCCACCACCACCCTCGGAGGCCTTGACCATGACTGGGAAACCAATCTTCTTGGCAGCCTCGAGACCTTGTTCTGGCGAGTGAACGCAACCCTTCTCGTAGATGTCATCAGCGACTGTGACAATTCCGTGCTCATCAACCACGACTTGGTCTACACCTTCTCCTGACCATGGGATACAAGGAACACCGGCGTGTTGTGCGACGATTGTGGAGGAAATCTTGTCACCAAGAGAGCGCATGGCAGAGCCAGGAGGACCGATGAAGACGATTCTGTTGGGAGAGGCAGCGAGGGATTCTGGGAGCTTTGGGTTCTCGGAAGCGTGACCCCTAGAGTGAAATTGTCAGTGTCTGAAGCCGATCTGTTAGAGTTGAGGTCTGCCTACCATCCAGCCCAGACTGCGTGGACGTTCATACGCTCAGCAATGTCGACAATGAGCTCGACGTTGGCGTAGTTGTTGTTGTTGGTTCCACCAGGGACCTGTCCATGTTGTCAGTCCATCGTTCCGCATTGACAATGCCTCGGGCGGTTGTGTCCAAAATCGCCCGAATCTTCTTACGCACCTCGACATATTGGTCGGCCATCCTGATGTAGTCGGCGTTGGCTGCCAGATCCTCTGGAGTGGCCATGACAGTGAACTGGATGGCCTTTTCGTCGCCAAAGGTCTCGTAGGCCCATTTTCGTACAGATCTAATCTCTTTGACCGCAGCAATACCGTTGTTGGCAATGAGAACCTGTAGATTCCGGGTCAGCTCGAGCCTGGTGTCGCGAGGTACTGGTTCTGAAGTCTTACACTTGTGATTACGGTGTGACCGTCGTGGGCAGCGACAAAGTCCTTAACGTTAGACGGCTGAGCCTGCGAGAGCTCATTGCCGCCTATGAAGTGGGCGGGGATGTTGTGTTTGGCCGCATATGAACTTGAGCCATTGGTGTGGCCGTTCACCTGTGGTGAAGCACCTCCTACTGCGTCCGCCATGTTGATGGGCAATCCCATACGCAAGCGAAAATGAGAAAGGTGAGAAGACTGAGAGTGGCACTCTCAGAAGGAGGAAAAGTCCTAAGAGCTTCAATCGACGTTTCGGAACTCGCGCGAAAAGTGCGGAGAACCTTTCGGTTTCAATGTACTGTGCTGTACGTTGACACTAGAGGGACCAAGAAAATGGCCACGAGAGTCAGTGCGGTAGTCGTGCTTCTAGTCTGTCTGTAAGTGGTTCAATCGATTCGCCGGACCAGCCAGATTTGATTTCGTCGCCGTCGATCTGGGTAGGATTGAAGTCCGACACTTGAGGGGATACAGTGCTAACGTTTGGGCGTCTGGGCGTCTTTGAATTGAAGTTCGGAAAGAACGTGGAAACAGAGCGAGTGAAGAAGAACAGTGGCAGCTGTGTCTTGATCAATTTGCTATGTTCCTGTCACGATATTAGCAGCCTGACACGATTCTCGGGCTGGCAGTCAGCACGACTAGGCTGTTGTCGGTGTCCGTAGACCTCGAAGCTTATGGCCGCCTATGCTGCCCGCAGGATCTGTACTTACGATGATGTCGCGTGGACAAACAAACGCGGAGAAAGCTGTGGTAAGCTGTGAGTGAGGTGAATGCACTCTACGAACTAGGACGACAATGAAGAGCAACGAGGAGATCAAAGGAAGAATTCAATCGCGAGAGAGGATGGACTTGGCTTTTACTATCTACGATGTCCGTAAGTCGTCCCGTAAGTCGTCGGTGTCGGCATTGGTGTCATCAATAATGGTGGTGAGTCTTGGCCGCACCCGGTCGGAACTTGGGGACATAGAGACTCAACTCGACCAGCGAGCGCGCATCATCCATCATCCACTGTTAATGCACACCACTACCGAATACTGCTGCTGGCCTCGTCCAGTTGAGGGCCGCCAAACCTAATCCGTACATACTGGTCGGACAAGGATAGAGGTGATTTGCAGACAGCCCTGCAGATGAAGCATTGATGCACCGATGCCTGCCGAGTCCATCGCCTCAACCGCGTGCTAGACGGAGGTGAAAGAGCTTGCAGAAATCGGAGAATTTCGTATAGGCTTTGTCGATAAACAGCGGGAATTACAGCTAGCTGCAGTTGACTCTGTGGCTGCACCCGTTCACGGACCCATACAAATCAGATCCTTGGTTGTCCATCATTCGCTCCATTCGGTTGGGTCTGCGGCGGGGACTCTGGGTACGGTATACCAAGTGTTTATGCAATTGGGGACAACAATCAGTACAAGGCTGTCGTAACACTCAACACCTCTCTTTCTATAGACGTGTCCAACTTGCTATACGTCTCATTGGCCTACTCGTGTACAAGGCCACCATCTCGCTGACCATTTGAGTCCAAGGCAAAGTACTGATGATGTGCGAAAGCGAGAACGTCCATTCGGCAGGGTGACACCTACTAACCTGTTCGGGACTAGCGGCATGAGACACTTTTCCATCTCACCCACCCAGCTCTTCTGCACATCTCGGTACTCGGAGACTTGATGTTAGCTGATCTGGAACTCGAGCCTCGTACACGTAATGACTCTGGGAACCTTGGAATCGTATCTGGGACTCCATGGTGTACGCTTAAGGAAGCTGGGGACATGGTCGACTGAAGCCTGTTTCAACGAGTATGCGAGTCTTGGTGCGTTTGCTGTTCTCGTCTCATGAAATCTCATGACTTTGACACTTCTGTCCGAAATCTCCGAAGCTTCGAGTCGGTCTCACATCCATACCCGATAGGTGACCGTGCACGGTGCAAGGTAGATTGCCGTAACTTACGGCTCTCCATCATCCGCCTCGCTCGTTCTTTTTCAGTCGCTTCTCTGGCCGACCGTCCCATGCAAAAATAGATCATCACTTGGTCTCGGAGAATTCGAGCCTGTCCAACGACCATGACATTGACATTCGAGATCCGAAAAGCCAATTTGCTCTGTGGCGGTTAAATTCCGATACTTGTTGCTCGGAAGGCACTCCAGGTTGTTGCACGTCGCCAAAGACACCGGTCAATTATTTCATGCGGTTCAACGCAAATTCGAGAAAAGTAGCAATATGCATATAAATAAAATCGCCTTTCGTGATGCAAATCATGCAAACATCTCAAAACGTGGTATCGTCAATAATAAGATGAATCGATGGATCCTGTGAACCCGACTTCCAGCCCGTGAAGCTCAACGCGAAGGTCGTAGTCGGAAGATGCCTCCGTCAGTAAGTCTCTCCCACTTCGCTCAATTTCCTTGGCCGTTCATACGGCGGCGGCATGCTTTCATTGTGCATCTTGTCGAACCCGATACTTGTCCGTCGTCCGTTAGCTACCCCATTCAACACGCCTCCATTCTGTTTATGACTCGAGGGTGTTGGAATGCTTGTTTTGTCAATGGTGGTTCGTCTGGCCGTTATTGGTGTCACCGGCATCTTTTCGGGATCATATGTGCCAGACATACTCGAAGAATGCCCGTGACGTGCATGTGTTCCTGCATAGCTTCCTCCAATCGAGGATCTTGGTCGAGAGCTTCCTCCAGTCTGCGACGAAGGGTAGTTCCCCAGGGGAGTCTTAGCGCGACCCATGCTGATCCTACTGCTTGGCCTCACAAAGGGGTCAGCCGCAGCATTGCTTATCCGACTACTTGGGCGGCTCATAGCCGATGCTGGCCGATCCGGAACTCCAAATGACAACCTTTGAAGACGAGGAGTGCTAGTTCTGCCGCTGTTCCCGCCCTCTTCCTCATTCGTTGTAGCAGAAGTACTCGTGCTCATGCGTTTCAGGCTTCTGCGGACCGTTACAGATGAAGGAACATTGACATGATTATCAGTCGCCTTCGCCGTACGCGGAGAATTGCGTGGCGAGTTCCGCGATGAAGGTGGCAGCTTTGACCGGACAGAGTGCACCCTTTCTTCGATCTTCTGCATCCTTCCAATAAGACCCTTAATCTGGTATAGCGAGCCGGACCTTGGCAGAGCTTCTGCACCATTAGATGGTCTGGGCGGAGGAGGGCCCATCTTCTGACTACTCGACAGAGTCGGACCCGTGGCACCTAGAGAAGGACCACGAGAGTGACGAGGCACCCTATTGCTCGTCATACTTGGCCTTGGAGTCACGTTACTGTCTGACAAGAGCGACTTTCTGCCAGCAAAGCCATTCGTCCTGACTGGCGGCTTCATATTCGTCGTCGCCTCCGAGAGAGGCGGTGATGGCGGTGTGGGAAGGTCTGATCCTGATCCATCCGACTCCCTGGGTGGGGGCGTGGAAATGCTAGGTGATGGCGGGGTGACTGCCGAGATCTCCGAAGCAATAGAGCGAGGTCTTGCCGGGTTCAAATGCATTGCTTGTGGTTTGCGACTGTGTAATCCTTCGATTGTACTTTCAGCACGTCGTAGCTTGTCGTTTGTAATTTCTGATTCGACTCGGAGATCAGATAACTCGTCTCGTAGTCGCTGTGTCTCAATTCGTAGCTGTTCCCGCTCTTGCTCACCAGCACGAATCTCTTCCTCGATCATCACACCCCTCTCGATTGCGACATTGTATTTTGACTCCAGATCCTCAAGTGAAGAAGTGGTATTCCTGGCCTGCATTTCGTAATCGTCGTTCGCGACTTCAATGTCTCTTAATTTCAGCTGAAGTATCCTAGTGGTGTCTCGCATTGTGGTGATCTCTTTCTGCAAAGACGTCTGCGCACGATTGGCTTCATCCTTGGACTGCTTGTACTTTGTCTTCCATTCGTCCACCTCAAACCCGAGCTTCTCTACCTGCTCCTTCAGTTTTCGCTCTCTCTTTTCCGAGGCTTCAACATCCTTTTCAAGTTCCGCTTCGAGATCCTTGCTCGAGGCCTGGAACTCTTGGAGCTCCAATTCGATCTGTTCGTACTGCGCCTTGTAGAACGAGAGTTGATCCTCCACGGTAGTGCCGGGTCGGAAGGGTGAAGACGCCATGGTTGAAGATGATCTGTTGTTTCGCAGTTCCTTACGACGTGATCATGCTCGTACACTAATCGTAGATCCTATAATTCGATACTTTGTACTTGTCGCGATCGGGGATTCAGGTGGAGGTGTCGTCGTTGTTTGTCGCAGTCCAGAGAAATTCGACTCCAGTTTGGGATCGTGTTGTTCCCGTGGCCCTTGTCGCTATAGTAGACCGGCGTCCTGGTCGTGTTGTCCGAAAATATCGTTCCTGTCTTGTCGCAAAACCATGTGATGCCCAAACAACAACTACGTCGACCCTGCGCTAACGTCGTCGGGGAAAGTCATGCGGGCCACTCGGGATGCAGCCGTCGATCAATGCCAAGACTCGATATGAAACAAACCATCAAGAGCATCAGGTCTAAGGTACTTCGTCACAAGCATAAGTTTCACATGCCATATTTCTGTTCTTTCAGTCGATCAAGTCGTCGTGAAAGTGTCTGTAGGTCAATGTTGTACCGGCGTACATGAAACAATGTTGTGCTTCCTCTTCCATCCTTCCGATGTTTTTGTATCTTCCTGCCTTTGCACATGCTCCCTTTGTTGCAACCTTTTCCTGAACTTAAGTACCGAGAAGTCTTTTGGTAACCGCCGACATTTACAACGTATACTCAAGACCTATTTCTATGGGCGTAAGAGCGAATGCCGTTGCCAGCGAGCCAGCAGTCCTGGCCGCGAGATCGACTTAGTGTGCTGCGGACCGTATCCGCCTGCTTCCAAAGGCTTGAACAAGGAAACGAGTTCTAGGTCGGTCGGTAAAGTTCACGAGATTGAATACTGGGCATCGAAAAAGTTCCAAGGCGCATATGGATGGAAGTCACGCTCATGCTACTCAAAACACGACGGACCGGGTACGGACTGCCATGCCTGTCACCACATACAAGCAGCAGCATGTTTCCGGAAGCGGCTCATCGACCCGTATGTTTATTACCGCTTGAATACGGGTGTTTACTGAATGACTGTCCGACCTAACCAGATCTCTGGAACTGCGATGTCGCGACAGACAATCTCGTGCAGCACTTGAACAACCAGCCTGAAACCGTCACGCTACGACACGCTATTTCGCGAGGTCGATCGCAATCAAGTCTCAGCGAGCATCAAGTTGTACAGCAAGCGTCGAAAAGGATTGGCTGGTGTCCATTTTGTCACGGGCTGCTGCATATCATCGACAGTCCGCGTTTGCTTTGTAGAACCTTGCTCTAGGTTACACAATCAAAGGACCGACCAAAGTTTGCTTTCATTGACAGCAATGCAGAGGGCGCTCTTGTACAATCAAGCATGAGGCAACGAACTTCAAGGAGCTATATCTAGTAAACGAATCGCAGATATTCTTTCTGCCATCAAACATCAACAAGTTTCATTTCGTTCGCCACGCTATACTGCAACTACTCTGGATTTCGACTCTAATCGTATCATGTCGGACACTCCACCAAAGCAACCTATGTTCTTTGGCCGTCGCAAGAACGGGGATTGCGTTCCTTTGATTCCTGTCGACGAGCTTCCTTCTGTCTTTCGCCTCAAGAATGTCAAGCCAGTCCTGCACCAAGACGAGACCGATGGCATGACCTGCGTCGGCATGCTCGAAACCTCCGGTTGCTTTGAAGTGGCAGGACTTTTCGACAAACGATCCTCTTCTACCCCCTACCCAATGTCACCACCTGGAAGCAATGAGTCTTTGGTCATCAAAGTTCCCGCTTCGGGCGACGAAATGCCGATTTCACCGGTCGACAGCCCAGTCTCCGGCTCCTGCCAGGATGTGTCTAAGTCGCAGGCGGTTGTTCAGATCCCTGAGACCTGCAAGGATTCACCAAACTCACCAGCCGCCAAGGAAGTTCTCAGCCCTGGTGATGATTCGCCAAAGTTGCCAGAGGCTGCTGAGCTCTCTGTTCCTCACGATACATCACCAAAGTCACCAGCGGTCATCGAAGCTCAAGGTACCGACAATGAGTCACCACAGTCGCCGGCAGTCACTCAAGTTCCCACCCCTCGCCACAAGTCACCAAAGCCATCAGCGGTCGCCTCGGCCCCCGGCTCTCGCTACAACTCTCCGAAGCCGTCCCTGTCGCAGTCAATGCATGCGCCCCCTCCAGCAGAGACCAGTGCCGAGAACATCGCCTCCACCGACCGTCTACCAGTCAAGCCTCCTACTCTACCTTCCAAGTTTCCCACATTCAGGCCTGGAGAAAAAGTCTACTGCACTCACTGGGTTCGTTACGGAGTGTGTGACTTTATCCAGCAGGGTTGCAAGTACCGTCATGAGATGCCAAGTTGTGATGTCTTGAAGAAGATTACGGGCATGCGCGACATGCCTCTATGGTGGAAGAACAAGAGGCTACAACAATTTGAAAAATCCGTTAAACGCAACAAAGAAATTGGAACGGACAAGGGGAAGGACACTCCAGTTGGACGTTCTGTCGACAAGCCAGCTCGACATGCGCGCCAGCAGCAGGCAAGCAAGCTTCGTACGAAGAAGTCGACTATTGGTTCCGAAAAGGTCACTGTCAGTGACAGCGAGATTATTCGCCGCACAACCGAGCATAAAGGTCGTTCTTTGAGATCCCAGCCGAGTCATCCTGCAATGGAAGCTACCAAAGACAACAAGACTGATCTCAAAGACAACCAGACTGATCTCATGGATTCTGAGCAACTTGAACAGCGGGCCTGGTTGATCGACTTTGGAGTTGTTGGTCCAGGATCTCTGCAGAGGTCCGAAGCAGCGCAGTCTGACCTGCCCACCCAGTCCCGCAGAACCACCATTCACGCTGCCGGCACTGATGCTGCGTACTTTGCTCCGCCTACCACGACTCCGATTGTGTCAATGGAGCGCGTCGCCAGACCACAGAGTCCAACCTTGAACTAATAGCCATCGGGCTCTTGGCTCTCGGCACCTGCATCGTCATTACCCCAGCGCATGTGCAGGCCTTGAGGTCCGTTTCGAGTGGTCGAGTGTTGATTTTTCCTTTGTCGTTCCTCTTACTGCGATATAGCACGCTGCGACCTGCCTCTGCGAGAGGCCGGCTGTCGGTTCTTCTTTGTCGTTCGTTTTTGCTGCCATATACCTCACGGTGCTTGCTTACCTGAGATTCTGAGTAGAGATGAGGAGATAAAATTTGGAGTGGTAGCTTAGTTTTGATAGTCATCCTAGTCGTGTACCTCAGTGATCTTTACCTTTTACTGATCAATATATACCAAACGCTCATGTCCAAACAGCGTCGAAAGCTCTTCTCTACCTTGTGAGTGAGAGGTAGAAGTGAACGCGTTGTTTGTCGCGCGCGCGAACTGGGTGAGGCCCAAGCGCCAGTCATAATTCAGCCGTAGATCACCCGCTTGCTTCCTTGCTCGCAGCGCCCACCCAAAGTTGCAGGCCGTTCTTGCTTTGGAAGTTGCGGTTTCCCGACGCTTCAACTGTGCCCGCAAAGCAGCAAAGGAAAGCAGCAATTGCAGTCCAAGCACCCCGCGCGTGATTCATGTGCGTTTGACAGGCAACAGCGCAATCGCCGCCGCGTCGCGCCGTGATCCTGAGGTCTTCCCTTTTTCCTATAAATCCCCCACTCCCCGTCTTTCCATCTCTGCTATTTTCATCACAAACAACGTCGTCACGCTATACCATCAATTATTCATCAAATCCATCACAAACACACAACTTTTTCATCAAATAACCCTCATACAAGATGACTGGACGTAAGTATATTACCCTTCACTCATTTTCTTCATCATCATCGTCGTTACGCGTCGATTACACTGTTGCTGTCGCCGTCGCGTCGTGTTTGAATCGCATCTCATTGCAGCTTCACACGCGCGTCTTGGCTCAAGCTCAGCACACCATCACATGCATCTACTTCCATGTCCACCATCACACCTCACCACCATCACATGCAACCACCCTCATCAACAACACACACTAATATGTCCCAGGCGGTAAAGGCGGCAAGGGTCTCGGAAAGGGCGGTGCCAAGCGCCACAGGAAGATCTTGCGCGACAACATTCAAGGAATTACCAAGCCAGCCATCCGTCGTCTCGCCCGTCGTGGCGGTGTCAAGCGTATCTCGGCCATGATCTACGAGGAGACCCGCGGTGTTCTCAAGACCTTCCTCGAGGGCGTCATTCGCGATGCTGTCACCTACACTGAGCACGCCAAGCGCAAGACCGTCACTTCTCTCGACGTTGTCTACGCCCTTAAGCGCCAGGGCCGCACCCTTTACGGTTTCGGTGGTTAGAGTGGTGGTTGATATTGTCGATTGGATGATTGAAGATGCATCACGATGGTGATCCTTTGGGGTGGAAGGACAGATTCCTTCCGAGGGAGATGCTTATGAATCGCATGGACATGGCTTGCTTTTATGGGACGGCGTTTGGGATACTGTCGCTTCGTGCTGAGTAGCATCGACGACATGGTTGTGAATTGAATTTATACCCTTGCGTGTTCTGCGACAAGGATCTTCCACACTATCTGCTCTCTTACAACCGTGATGACCTTTGCGACCGTTTGTGATCGCTGAATCTTTCTTCCTGTTCGAGCTCTGTCTCAAGTCCTTAACGCATCCGACAATGGTATCGGACCCCTCGACTCTTGTAAAATAATGTGGACCCATGCGCCGATGCTATGCTATGCCAAAAAAACCCATCATCGCTCTCCCTCCATCCATATTAACGACGGAGTGCCTCTGGAGTTCGTTGGTGACTCACTCCGAAGGAAGTGTGCTCTTCGTGCCTGGGACGAGTTGCCCTTGTTGGGTGTGATCATGCACATGTGTCTCGATCACCTTATCGAGGCCACTCATATTTCCAGAACCCACAGATTTTTCATGCCGATGACTCAGGAGTTTGTTGCGATGATGCCGGTTGCGCAAGTTTCGCGGTCTTCTGAATTTGTCCGATGCGGTACTTTGGCTCCAGCAGTCCAATCTATCGAGTCGTCAGCCACTGCTATACCAGAACAAGCCCACACGTATGTCCATGCACCAGTCCCGCCTCTTGTGTTCCATACACCACACTCTCAATTCCCGAACGAAAGATACCACATACCATACTCATCAACCTCCACGCAGTATCACTTGGCTGCGCACCGACACCCAACCAATACTTGGCACGATCGACATCGAGCTTGATGTCCTTGAATTTCCTGCCTTTTTCTCCCTGTGCCACGTCGCTCGGTATCTTCGGTATCGGATCGTAGGTTCCTAGGACTTCGAGTGGTTTCGAGTTGCGCGCGGTGCGGGCGTGGGCGACGACGATGTTGTAGAAGGGAGCGTGGCGCTTTCCGAAGCGCGCGAGGCGGATCTTGAGGACCATGGTGTGTTGAAGGCTGGGACAGGGGGAGATCTGGTGGATAGAGGCGGTGGTGAGGTGCTAATAATGTAGGTAGACGATCGATGAAATTGAAGATTTGGAGAGATGTGGTCGGCCAATCAGAGGCGGAGAAGGCCGGAGTTCGTGCATGCGAGCAATTGTTTACTACCTACTGCCTCGAAACTCTTTTTGCAATCAGTGTTTGATATTGCTACATTGTTGATACCTTACTATATCACTTGTGCTAGAGGTTCTACAATACAATACAAGTCAGAAGTATTGATTCGTGTATGTCTCTGCGTTTCTCATCTTCCACTGTTCATGCTGCAAGTAGCCCTGTGATGTAATCGCTATGGCATCAACACACCATAGTCCTCGTAAGTCTTTCCTTCTCTACAACCATTGCTTTGATCCACACACTCACAGACTCACGATATTACGATCACGATGGCACTCAGAGTAAGCGATCGCACTTCACACATCTCACAGCCAACTGACACAGCAGACTCTCGGCGCAAAGCAAGCGGCAGCTCTCGACCAAGAGCTGATGTCGACCGGAGCATTCTCGATCGACCAATTGATGGAACTCGCCGGCCTCTCCGTCTCACAGGCTGTCTACAAACTACACCCACCGTCCAAAGGCGCGCGCGTGCTCGTCGCCTGCGGGCCCGGAAACAACGGCGGCGACGGTCTCGTAGCAGCGCGTCACCTCTGGCACTACGGCTACAAGCCGACCATGTACTACCCAAAGCAGAGCAAGAACGAGCTCTACCAGCGGCTGAGCCAGCAACTGAAAGAGCTGCGCATACCATTCACCGAGGACTTTGCGGGCGAGATGCAAAAGACGGACTACGTGGTCGACAGTATCTTTGGCTTCAGCTTCTCGGGCGAGGTCAGGGAGCCTTTTCCGGGGGTGATCGCGGCGTTGAGGGCTAGCAAGGTCGATGTGCTGGCGGTTGATGCGCCCAGTAGTTGGAATATTGAGGAGGGACCGCCGAGTGATGGACCTGGTAAGGGCTATAATCCTGCTGCGTTGATTAGTTTGACGGCGCCGAAGCCGCTTGTTAAGTGGTTCAAGGGAAGGCATTTTGTTGGCGGAAGATTCTTGAGTGAGGACATGGCGAAGAAGTATGAACTGGATATGCCGCCGTATCAGGGGCTTGATCAGGTGGTTGAAGTACCTGTGAGTGAGGAGAAGCTGTAGATGTGTACAATAGCGGTTGTTTCCATACAGCGAGATGCTCCGGAGGTTGAAGGATTCATTAGAAGAGATACGGGCGTATCAGGAATATCTCCCGAGGGGCAAAGCCGCGCATATCCTCGAGAACGATTTCTGCGGAGCCAAAAACATGATCTTGCTTTCCTGGACAACGTGCTGGCACGTGTAGCCGCAAGGCAAAACAACTCCCTTTCTATTATCATCGCCCTGGCAAGTGACACGGCAAATGTATAGGTATGTGTACAATAAATCTTGCCATGCCGAGGTCATTAAGGTTGCGGCGAGCGACTGCCGAACGAATTCACGGGCCGAGTTTTTCCATTCCCAAACGTCCATGCAAGACTTGCAAGGGATGGCGACAGCTTCTTTTTCGGTGTTTCTGTTGGGCCATCTATTATTATCGTTATCGAATGTCCGTTTGCCGCGCGCCATCATCACTTACTGATGGTCTTGCACGGCCTCGCACCCTGTGTGGAAGACCGATGCACAATAATGGACAACATCTTGAGGCTCTCAGCTTCTGTAGCTAACTGCTCCTGTTTCGTCGTACCGCGTCAGACCTCGAAGTGGTTCGGTAATCCCCCGAGCTCGACATGTCAATATAAAAATAACTGCCGCGAGAAATCGTCAAGCAAGCCGCGATTAGACGATGTGAGGAACTAAGAAGCTATCCACTTTCCAGACTATGCCACCACGGGTCCGACTGTTCGGTTCAGCACCATGCGGGTCTTCGGCATGCTCTTCCTTACCATGCATGTTTTGATTGTTCAAGATATCATCACTGTAGGTCCTCCGTTTGCCGTTGTTTCCTCGGTCTATTGTTTTTTTCTTGTTTGCCTCTTTCTACCAACAATAATATAGACTGCGTTCCCTCTTTCCATTCCGTCCACTGTTGGCGTTCTATCACCACTAATCTGCCCTCCACCATGGCTTCCGAAAAGCGAGACTATGCCGACCCGAACCTCGAAGCCGGGTCCTCTGCCGACGAGAAACACTACGACTACGAGAACTCACATCAAAGCAGCGCTGCGCCAACCATTCATGATCACGATTTTGCAAAAGACAACCGCCGCAACACTTTGAGCTTAATCGATACCGTTGAGGAAACAGAACCTGCAGAGACCTACACCGAAGCACAACTCGCCGAATTTGCCATCGAAGCAGGCTTCGAGGCGCAACTATGCGCGAATTGCAAGAATCCAACCCAGGCGGACCTTGAACGTGTCATCACCAGGACAAAGACCAACAAGAGCGCAGCTGGCTACAACTACGTGACCTGGGATGGGCCAGACGACCCAGCGAACCCAAAGAACATGAGCTGGGGCAAGCGATGGCTCATTGTTGCAACGACCGGATTGATGACATTCACCGTCTCATTCGCAAGCTCCGTCTTTTCGACCACTACCTTCAAGACCGCGGCTGAATTCGACGTATCCAGCGAGGTCATGCTGCTCGGTCTCTCGCTGTACGTCGTCGGTTTCGCAGTAGGGCCTATGATATGGGGACCCATGTCCGAAGCCTTTGGCCGCACCCGTCCAATGTTCCTAGGAATGCTCGGTTTCTGCATTCTTCAAATCCCCGTCGCTGTCGCTACAAACCTCGAAACAATCTTCATCTGCCGATTCCTGGCCGCCTGCTTTGGCGTCGCTCCTCTCGCTATTCTCGGCGGAATGTTTGTCGACTTCATGGATTCCGTTGAGAGAGGTGTTGCGACAGCTGTGTTTGCAGGCGCCGTATTCGCCGGTCCAGCCGCCGGTCCGATCATGGGCTCTTTCATCACTCAGTCGTATCTGGGCTGGCGCTGGACGGCGTGGATCACGCTGATCATGGGCGCCTTCTTCACCATCCTCGCCTACCTCTGCACACCCGAGACCTACGAACCGCTCCTCCTGCGCTGGAAAGCCGAGCGCCTGCGCCAAGAGACCAAAGACTGGACAATCCACGCGCGCTCCGAAGAAGACGTGCTGGACATGAACACCATCTTCAGCAAATATCTGCTCAAGCCACTCCAGATGATCGTTTCCGAGCCCATCCTGATCGTCCTGACCGCGTACATGTCGCTGGTGTACGGCATCCTGTACCTGACCTTCGAAGCCTACCCGATCTCATTCGAGTTCGACCGCGGCTGGTCCGAGGGCGTCGCGTCGCTACCGTTCATCGCCATCTTCATCGGCGTCGTGCTCGCCTGCGTTTTCATCGCCGTCTACACCAACACATACTACGCAAAACGCATGGCGCTGACCAACAAGCTGAATCCGGAGGACCGCTTGCCGCCCATGGTCGCAGGGTCGATTATTCTACCCATCGGCCTGTTCTGGTTCGCGTGGACGTCGAACCCGCATATCAACCCTTGGCCACAGATCATCTCGGGCGTCTTCATCGGACTCGGCATCATTCTCATCTTCATGTCTGGTGTCGTGTACATCATCGATGTGTACCTCTTCAACGCCAACAGCGCTACTGCTATCAATACTTTTGTGCGATCGCTGGTCGGCGCTGGATTCCCCATGTTTGCGACGTACATGTTTGATGGTCTGGGTGTGGCCTGGGCTGCGAGTGTGCTTGGATTCATCTGCATTGCGCTGATCCCATTTCCGATCATCTTTTATGTGTTTGGCAAGAAGATTCGCAGCTGGAGTAAATTCGCTCTTGTCCTTGATGCTTGATGGGCTTATGCCTGGTCACTAGAGATGGGATCGTTGAGATTGATTTGACCTGAAATATATACCCTATAGACTATTTCTTTGATACCCTTATAGAATATTGATTCCTCGATGAAAAGATTGCGAGACTTGATAGAGCACTTAATTCATGGTTCCTGATAAAGACTACGATATGGTTAATCTACTTCAAGCCGAAGAACTTGGCGCTGTTCTCACGTCCCTCGGTCTTCTTGTTCATGAGGGCCTTCTCGTAGCCCGGAGCGCGTCCACCGAAGACCAACTGCGCCTTGAGCTCCCATTCAGGATCAATGTTCCAGTGCTGCTGCACCTTGGCGTCGACGAGCGGGTTGTAGTGCTGCAGGTTAGCACCACAGCCCTCGGCCTCCAAGCCAGTCCAGAGCACGTACTGGTGCATGGCGGACGTGTGCTCGGACCAAGTAGGGAACTTCTCGGCGTAGGCAGAGTAGGTCGATGCTGCCTTGCGGACTTCGGGAATAGACTCGTAGAAGAGAATCTGGTCGGAATATTAATATCACTTGCACTAATGATGATTTCAAAAGACACTCACAGTTCCAAAAGCGTTTCTGAATCCATCAATTCGTCCCTTGCTAGCGGCTTTCTTCGACTCGTCTCTGAGATGCGGCTGCAGCGCCTCCCAGACAAAGTCCCAGAACTGGTCGTGCTCGGCGTGCAGCAGGACCACAAGACGGGTGGTTTGGCTGTCGAAGGAGCTGGGGACGTGCTTCATGGCTGTGTCGACGAGCTCCTTGACGCGCGAGTCGCTGATGGGCAGGTTCTTGTCGAGCATGTAGATGCTGCGACGGGCGACGACGGCGTCGGTGAAGGAGATCTTGTCGATGTGTGAGGACGCCATTGCGGGGGTTGTTGATAGGTGGCGGTGTTGGGCTGAGAATTGAGTTGCGATGGTTGATAGGAACGGAACACGGTTCAGAGTTTTGCTGGTGCTCTTGTAGAGTGACAATCTGAAGATATTTGAAATGGTGGTGGTAGGGCGGGCGAGCATGGTTATTATATATGCCACAAGAATCAGAATGACGGAGACGGTGAACAGCCCGAGCGGAGAGGTCAATCTGTATCGAGGGGCTCTTGACGTTGGTGGCATGAATTACTTGGTTTGATAGGCTCATTCGCTCCTCACTGGTTTAGAAATACAGTTGTCACCTTATTGCACTGCTCTGAAGTCAATCCTGCTATGGCACCCTCATGATTATAAAGCATCATAAATTCCACCACGTGTCGGTACGAGGCTGTAAACAACGTCGGCAGTCGCGCAAGATTTGCCTCCGATAAATGCTTCTGTAATCAACGGGATGTTGCCGCGATAAGTATCACTACCTGACAGTCATTCTTTCCAACTCCCAAGTCACACAATGTCAACTTCAGTCTGGGTGCAACCGGATGCCATCAAGGTGACGCTGCTGATCAATCAATATGCCCTGTCGCTATCGTGAGCGGAATCGTCCCGAAGGCTCATCAGAGTAATTAAGTGGTCGAAGAGGTACAGTGTTATCGTTAATAGGTATTGTTTCCATCATTCATCAATGGTCGAAATCGTCAGCTTCGCTACCCAAAACAGTTTAGCGCGCTGTGGCTTGCCCAACGCACGGCGCGATATCAACCTCACTGAACACTTCTGGTGGTCTACGATACCATCATCGATACCTTTCAACACAATACCACCATTATTACATCCTATATCCAATCATGCCTCGAAAACCAGGTCCGATCAACAATGAGTTCATCGCCACAGATGCCGCCGGAAAAAGCGCCATGGTGCTCTGCAAACACTGCAGAAAACAACGCGTCGCCAAAGCCTCGAATAAGCGCAAGGTAGCACATCTACGACAATGCGTCGACTACCTTCGAGCGATCAACACGGGAGCCACGCAACCAGGAGACGAGCCCATCCACGATATTTCCGACGTGCCCAAACAATCCATCATTATAGCGAATCCATACTGGTGGCCGCACGACGCTAGCTTCGGCACCGAGAACACCGCCCTGATCATTATAGATATGCAACGAGACTGTAAGAAGATTGTCTATGTATCATTTCACTGAATCGCTCCACCACTGATATTCCATTCATCTCCTATCCATTTTACTCCCCTCCTTCTCATCATACCATTCCCACTAACGTCCCCAGTCTGCCAACAAGGCGGCTACCTAACCTCAATCGGGCTCCCCATAACCTCGACACGCGCCATAATCCCACGCCTCCAACGCCTCCTACACAGCGCCCGCACCGCGCACCTGCCCATCTACCACACGCGCGAAGGCCACCGACCAGACCTCTCCACCCTCAGCACACGGGAACGGATCCGCTCGCGCAACAACCCATCCGGTCTAGGGATAGGCGACACAGGCCCTCTAGGCCGACTCCTCGTGCGTGGCGAAGCAGGCCACGACACGATACCCGAGCTATACCCGCTGCCCACGGAGCCGGTGATCGAGAAACCCGGCCGCGGCGCCTTCGCGCACACGGATCTGGACCTGTTGCTGCGAGTACGAGGGATCAAGAACTTGATCCTGACGGGCGTGACGACGGATGTTTGTGTCTCGAGCACGATGCGCGAGGCGAATGATCGCGGGTATGATTGTGTGATCGTCGAGGACTGCACCGCGGCCGCGACTGAGGAGGTGCATGCTGGTGCGTTGAAGAGCGTCGTGCTCGAGGGAGGTATTTTCGGCGCCGTGGTTAAGTTTGCTGATGTCGTTGCTGCTATTGAGAGTTTGGTGCCTAGGGATGGGAGGATGTTTGCCGGGATTGCGGCGGAGCAGGGACTTCCTAAGGGACCTCACCATGCACCGCTTCCGCAGAATCCTTATGGCATGGCTGAGTCGGCCAGAGGTGCTGGCGGATTTGACGATGACGATGATGACGATGATGCCGAGGGCGAGAGGATGATGTAGCTTAGATCTGAGCCAGACTTGCACAGGTCTATCGATCAAGATACAATCACACGTAAAGGACAGTACGACATTAAGCCAATCCATTCATGGAGGCAGAATAATAATACACGCCGCTATCAATACCAGTTACCACTACCGCTTGTCCGACTTGTGATCCTTATTACCAGATTCCACCATCCAGCCTTCTAACCGTCTCATCCAATAGACATGCTACCAATACCGACTATAAGAATGCACCAACCCCTGCAGAACTGCTACCCGGCGATTCGCCCTCACGCTTCCGCTTCATGAAGTCGTCCACCATGCGCTGACCGGGGCTGCCTTTACCGACCGGCTTCCTGTTGACGCTGCTATACACCAACGGCGAACTTGCTCCTTCTCCGCGCAGTTCGCGAGAGCTTTGCACTGCACGGATAGACGTTCTGTTGGTGGAAGCGTGACGAGGGTACTCTTTTTCCGACGACGTCGGAGTGCATGCCGTACATTGGCTTCCCTTCAGCCAGCTTGGGCTTCCGATTGCTACACCGATGGTCGAAAGAGTCGGACTGGCGTTCTCTTTGGCTACTGGACTGGGTCTCACCTCCGATAGAGTAAGCGTGGTCGAGTTATCCGCTGCATACGGACCCGCGCTGATCTTGCGCAGCGTCGGATCTTCCATGTGTCGCCCCAGGGTCGTGTTCGTCTCAGCTGTTTTGCGGCGGATGTTGATGCTCGTGTCGCGCAGATTCTTGCGAGAAGGCTTGTAGCGAGCACGCAGATCGTATGCGGATTTGGCTTTCTGATCTTTCAATCCAGGCTCTTGGCGAGGCTGCGCTGCCGGTGCTGCGTGACTCCCGTTCTGTCCGGTGCGGTCGATATCTGGTGATGCAATTTCTTGGATTGGGGTACTTGGACGACGCATATCCGAGAATGTGGCAGGGCTGATCTTCCTCGAAGCGGACGGTCTCCTGTCGTCTGTCTTTCCACCTACATCACGCTGCACTACTCCCACGAATGAATCCGAAGCCTTCCGACTTTCCTTGCTTATAGTTGACTCTTTCGAGGCCTTTCGATTATAGGAGATGCGACGAATGGCTCCGAGACCTGTCTGACTGACCTTGCGCTTCAACGCTTTGAATCCGGTTTCGCTTGGTTTGCGTCCGATCTCGATGACTGGATATCGTTCGTTCATATGTCTCGATACAGGACGTGGTTCCTGCGTCTTTCTCGTTTTGGACCACTTAATTTCTGAAACTTCCTGTGTCGTAACAGAGTCCACCTTCTCAGTGCTGCGATCGTCGTTCGATGGTGCAGAAGGCTGTTTGGTTTGGCTGTGGTTGACTGAAACGCCAGATGATTTTGGTGTCTCCGATCTCGCAGTAGTAGGCTCGTCCATAAGCGTCCAGGTCTTGGGTGTCAACTGCATATCGAGGTCATTCATCTGATTAGACAGCCATGACTGCTATTCATGACTTGTCCTGACCTGAGACAGCTTCCTCTGCTCTTTCGGTGGTGAGTCCAAAGAATATCTTTTGACCTCTCTTCCTGTGATTGTGATTACCGTCCCAATATTCGGGATGGGACTGTTCGACCTCGTTGAGACTGCGCCAGGCTCTCGGGAGTAGACACTCGGAGAGATGGTGAAGCGGTCATGCTCTCGGCTGTCGGTAGGCCTGTGATGACTGAATGGGTCCTCGTTGCCGTCTCTATGACGAACAGACATGGGCAGATAGGTTGACTGCGGCGAGGTTGGGAGAGAACCTAAACGATATGGATTGCTCTCTTCGCTCGCTATCAGAGCACGGGATGTAATTGGTGACTCATTGTCCAAGGTTTGATGCCAACGATTCTGAGCTCTTTGATGTCGTCTTGCTCGGATGTCCGCGTCGGAGTAGGTGTTGCCTTCATTTTCGGCAGGAATGGCCTTTTGTATTTCCTTCGAACTTGTAATTACGGTCGACTTGGCGGGTGACTCTGGGTCCACAGTACGGATAGTCGGGGACTTGTTGATTGCGACGTAGCCATTACTGTAGGCAAGGCCCTTACCCGCTTCTTCCAATGATGTTGGCTCCCTCGGAACCGGTTCGCCGCAAACAGCCACCTCAATACTGGTCCGATCTGGTGGACCACCATGCAGAATTTCTCGTGTGAGTGCATCATAAAGTTGCTGACTGTCCTCGGAGCTGCGGCCAGCCTCCGATCGTCCTTGTTTCCGCTTGGTCAAACCGACTGTCTTGCCGAAGATGGATCCTTTGGTGGAAGTAGATGACGTGACTTGATGTTGTCCTGAAGGCAGTTCATCAACTGACGACAGCCGTTTCTGAACCATGAAGTTTCGTACATTCCCGTCCACAGTCGAATCTGTCCAGCTCGTCACCCGAGAGCGCTCGCCTGGGCTTTCAGCAGACGTACCCGAGATTTGGGTACTGCACCGTCGGTGACCAGCAATCGAGTCAATCCGCTGATCGACTGGAGGTGTAGGTGGAGCCCGGTCGGGAGGGGCAAATCCAAACCTCTCCATCTCTTCATCCGGTGTGTAGACATTGAAATGAAACTGCTTGGAAGGAACATGCTGGGCGGGAAAGGTTGTTTGTGACCTCTTGTCCAGTCTCAAAATACGACGAAACTTGTTCTTGAGCGAGTCGGAAACATTTCGCTGTTTGGGCACAGGTAAGGTCTCCAACGACGGTGTACGAGGCTTCAAGGTATATGATGCCGGACTTGGATCATCATCATTCGCAGAGTTAAAAGGAGGTAAAGAACTATCGTAGCTGATTGCTGACAAAGGCTGCGAGGAGGACTTTCCAAGTTTTCGCTTGAGTGGATCAATGATGGAGCTGCTTGGTCGAAGACGGCGTCTGTGTGAGAATTGCTGATCCGAACTCTCGCCGGCTTGATTGAATGGTTGATCTGACTCGCTTGCATCAGGCCCGGCACGAGTCGAGATGGTACGTTGCCTAGTGCGCAGCACGTTGACGTCTTTTTGCACGGGTTCGGGGGTATGCTGAATAGATGCCAACCGCGTCGAATTGGTTTGGGTGATGTTGCTTGTAGCCGGGACTGAAGATGTAGAAACCTTGCGATCGTCTAACATCGACTTGCTTTTCCGGACTTGGCGATTCTGGATGCGTTGTTCAGCATGACCTCCCTAAGGTCTTGGGGCATCCGTGTGTGCTCGTGGTCGTGTATCGATGGCCTGTCGTGGTAGAGTGATAGTCTTGGTGCCATCGTCGTTGTTTGTAGACTTCAAGCCCGCCTTGGTGCTACGTCGCTGGGGCGCTTTTGGGGCATTGTCTGGCACCGTATTTGCTCTGGACCTGCCGATACGGCCGCCGGTACGACTCTGGTCAAAATGACTTCCCTCAAACCTACCATTGGTTGTACCAGAGCGTTTCCGGGCTGGACGAGCTTGCATTGTGGACATTTGTACGTGATAGGCTCGTCGGTAAGCCTCGACAGCGGCCTTCTCAGCGTGCTCTGGCCGAACCGGTACTCGAGCTGATTCTGATGGACGATCAACAATAGAGGGAACGGATTTCGCTCGTCGCAAGCGATAGCCAGCGTCGCTGCTCGCTCTCTGAAGCATCGAATAATTGGTGTGTCAATGTACGAGCCCACTCCGACGACAGCAAACTTGGTTGTAAATGTATGCTTTTGTAGTGTATGCACGAGATTTGATCGATTATAAGTGAAGTATGTTACGTGTTGTGATGGAAGAGATTGAGCGCGAGTCACCTACGGTACGACCCTCAGGGAAGGCGCGTGGCCTCGTGGCGGCCAGTCGACCATACCACCGAACAAGAGGAAGCTGCGGCCGCTGGGCGTCTCCATGCAGTCTGATACGAGGTTCATCGCGGTGTAGACAGAGCGCATGTGCTGTGTGCGATTGCGCTGCGTATCTCGGACGCAGGGAGACTTGTGGAGACTTTCAATATGTGCTCATGTGGGTATCGACACGGCGTCAAAGTCGGTAATATAGGTTACAGACTTGAGAATGCCACACTTTGCACATGACAGCAGATCTAATACACATCTAACAGATTATGAATAATTGTATAGAGACATATGAGAGCTGCAGCTGCCCGTAGTGGTCACAGCGAGCCTGAAGATACACCGACTCAAAGAAATCCCGGGAAATCCAAAGGTATTCGACCATGCAATCACCCTTCCCATAACAAATATGTAACTACGACCTCTTGCGCTTCATGCATATGTAGAGCTTGTGATCCACAGCAAGCATTACCTCGCGCTTAGAAGGTCGAGCGAAGCTCGCTCACAACCTCGTCAACGACCTCGCGAACGATCTCGTGAAGAGCATCCTTTAATGGGATGGCGTTCTTGACCTCCTTCTCAATGGTCTCGACGGAAGGAATGGTGATCTTGTACTCGTTGGTGGCCTTAGCGTCGTAGTTGCCGGCCTCAACGATGGCGCTGAAGTTGGAGATTCCACCACCGTTCCAGGCAAGGATCTGAATGGAGTTAGTGATAGCTTTGTAACAAGACAATTTAATATACTTACGTTGGTGGTGTCGCTTGGAACATCAGAGAGAACGTTCTTGGTAGCAGTAGACAAGAGAATAGCCTTGAGCTTCTTTGGGGTAATGTCGGCGACAGCGTAGGCAGAGTCCTTACTTGGCTGGAGGGAGAGAAGGTAGGCCAAGAGACCAGCGATGTGTGGAGAGGCCATGGAAGTACCAGAGATGGTGTTGGTGGCGTACTTGCTGCCGATCCAGGTAGACATGATGTTGAGACCTGGGGCAAAGATGTCGTTGCACTTGCCGTAGTTGGAGAAGAAAGCACGCTCGTCAGCCAAGTTGCTTGCGCCAACAGTGACGGCCTTCTCAGCGGCGGCTGGAGAGTAGTTGCAAGAGTTGGCGTTGTCGTTACCGGCAGCGACAGCAAAGTGAATACCAGCATCAACAGCGGCGTTGACAGCCTGGTCGAGGATGTTGGACTTGCCACCACCGAGAGACATGTTTGCAGCGCTACCCTTGAAACCCTTCTTGCCCTTGCCAGACTTGGCAGCCTTCATCTCGTCGAGGTGAGACTCGGCGGCGTACTCGACACCCTTGACGACGTCTGACATGGAGCCAGAGCCGTTGGAGCGGAGAACCTTGATAGCGACAACATTGGCCTTCTTTGCAACACCGTATTTCTTACCAGCAACGGTACCAGAGCAGTGAGTGCCGTGGCCGTTACCGTCCGCATCCTCGTCGCCCTGAGGAATGGTCTTGCCCCACTTGGCACGACCCTCGAAGTCGACGTGGTTGACGTTGGTGCCGGTGTCAATAACATAGACAGTGACGCCCTCACCACCGTCGGCAGCGTAGAGGTACTTGTTGAAGGTGCCAAATGTAAGGCTGCTACGGTGGGAGATACGAGCAAGACCCCATGGAGCGTTCTTCTCAAGCTCTGGGTCGGTGTGGTTGCTCTGCAAGGTGTGGACTTCTTGGTCCTTCTCGACGTAGTCGACCTGTGTGAGCATGATTAGCCTTGGCACTGATAAGGCGTCATAGCGGCCGAGGGTCGTGTGACGAGGGGGCTGGTGTTGCCAAAGTACTTACATCTGGGTGACTGCGGATGGATTGCAAGACATCCTCGTCAAAGTGACCAGAGTATCCCATAAGAGAGCCACCAATGTTGTAGGTGTGCTTCAAGCCCTCGAAGATGGAGTCGGTGATTGGAGTCTGCGAGCGCTTACGAAGCTCGGTCTTTCTGATTTGAACGTTGGCGTGGAGGTCCTGGACCCACGAGTGGTGCTCTTGGGCCAAAGTGTGTGTGACATGCTTCTTGAAAACGACAATGTACGAGTCTGGGATGTGCTCGGCGTTATCGTGGGCGATCAAAGGAGCGACCTTGTCATCGAAGACACCGGTCTTGAGGACAGGTGACGCCGCCGCGAGAAGCGGGAGCGACAGAAGACTGAAGGCACCCTTCATTGTGAGAGTGCTAATAAGTGACTGAGTAGGCTGGACGGTATGAGGAGTGGTGGGAGGAGTGAGAAGGAAGAAGGGAAGACTGAGATATGAAGCGGATGAGTCGTTGGAGAGAGATCGGTGTCTTGTGACTACTCCAACGCACGGAATCCGGGGCAGAAGCTGCAGGTACGCTGATTGCGCAGTCGCCGAGATAAGACGGCTATGACGCTCGTGATCAATGCTGCCAGTGGAAAGCTGGTGCCTGTTGCCAAACAATAGTGGGCCTCGGACCCCAATTATGAACCGGTAGCCCGTTGGCAAGAGCGACTGTCATATCAGGCCTAGCGCACGGCCGCATCCGCCTACACGCGGCTGAATCTGAGACAAGCGTGACATCCGGAAACCGCACCGTACTGCATGATTGCGTTGGTCAATACTGATATCAGCTCGACCGTGACTCAACCACACGATCCCTGGTTCACGAAGTGAGCGGTATGTGGACACTGATTGCAAGTGCTGATACCGACACGAAAACTTGTACGTCGTCGTCGACATTTATCGGATACAGCTTACCCCATCGTCACAAGGCTGCCGAAGAGACTCACAGCTAGATCGCGTGAGTAATAGATTGATCACATCGTTCCAGATGAAATTGATGCTATGCATGCAACTCATTACAGTCTTGCAAGAGTCGTCACAGTCATGCTAGGCTTGCAAAATCCGATCTGCTTGTGCGCATCACTGACCCGTGGTCGAGCCCGCCATGGCAACCTTACCTAAACCGAGGAGACACAGATCTTCCACTTCAAGATCAAATGTTCCGACAACCAACATCCAAGCTCATGTACTTGAGCTCGCAGTCGACCAATTTATCCCTGGTCTATCGCTCCAACGGTCTCGGGATGTATTGAACCAACTCGCCCAGGTATTCGACGATGCTGTTGATGTCGAAGCTGTACAAGATCATTTTCGTCGACTTCATGGCTACGAAAAGTTGATAGCGCTGCTTCAAGAGCTGAAGCTGCTCTCCAACGATAGTCATACTGAAGTCGCCGCCGATGGGAATCCTCTGGATCTCCTATGTACAGCTCTGCACATTCTGCTCCGATCGTTCAAAGACCATGAAGGCAATCTGCGGTATTTCAACAAGCGTATTTCACGGCAAGGATGGATGACCATCCAGGATTTGAGTATGCAGGTCTCACACATGCTACTCTCGAGTCCTGATGTTCAGCAACTGACAACCGCCATTTGCCAACTGGCCCGCTCACTTCTTTCTCTCTCGCTCGCAGATGAGTCTGTAGCCAGCACCTTTGCCATCGCTGCCGACGATGCAGACCACAAGTCCAAGACCGAAGAAGGTGCGATCGACGTCACAGAAAAGGTTCCCCCGATAGTTGGAAGTTCTTTATTGCCGACGAATTTCACGCTTGTTGTCCCCCATGCACTCCCCACTTTCGTTGATCTCTACGTATCAGTTCTTCGAGATCGGACAGACCATGAACGAGACTTGCCATCTACGTTACTGGCTGCACTCGAGACGATAGCGGAGAGCTCTCTCTACAACAGGGCGCGGCTCTCCGGCGCCAATGTCGTACAAAAGCTCATGTCTTTGCTTTTCAATGGTACCATACCAGACATAGAACATCAAAGACTCCATGAGCTATGTCTCAACCTTCTGCAGGCCGGTGTAGACAATCTGGAAAGTACCGTGTACCTTCTGCAGAACGCCTCGAAGAACGCAATTGCAAGAAAGCTTCTCTTGCAGATATCTATGACACCCAAGCCGATACCATCGATACATTTCGACATGTCATACTACGGCCATAGTTCTGTCGAGATCCCAAATCTGCCTCGAACGTTTCCGCCTGCAAGTGGTTATAGTTGGTCGTGCTGGATCAATTTTGACCAGATCGATGACCGTTTCCACACCACCATATTCGGCGTCCAGGACCCGACTTCGACATCTTTTGTCTTGATCTATCTGGAACAGAAGTCACACTGCCTCATACTACAGACTTCGGTGAATGCGCCGAATCCAAGTGTCCGTTTCAAGCGTGCTCAATTCCGCGAAAAGAAATGGTACCACATCGCACTGGTTCACCGACCGCCCAAACAAGGTACAAACGGAGAAGCTCTACTCTATGTCAACGGTCGGTACGTGGAAAGAAAAGAGCAATGCTTATATCCGCAAGCCCCGCCACCAGTATCGGGGGGTACGAGCTCTTCGCCCTTTCCTCCAGAACCCAGAGAACGTCACCCAATGCAAGCATTCTATGGTACCCCCGAAAGGTTTCGCATCAAAGACTCTGACGCACCAGCCTTGACGAAATGGTCACTGACCAATGCACATATGTATGATATCTGTCTCTCGAGCGACATGATTGCCGTGCATGCTGCTCTGGGCCCGTACTATGCGGGCAACTATCAAGACATTGTGGGACCATGGCTTACTTATCAGGCTGCCGCTGATATCAATCGCTATAATCAGGAGCTTTACCATGACCGAGCAACAGACTCCGCAATAGCCAAAGTCATCAACGGTCGCGGTATGGAGATTATGCACGAAGGCAGCAACCTCATAAGCATCTTTCCCCACTCGAGAACCTCTGTGGATGGCATCTTAGCTGACGAAGTACGCTTGGAGTCCCTCCTGAACAAGAGATCTGTACATCAGCTCCACGTCTTGACGAGGACCGGCAACCCGATATTGTTTAACGCTGCTCGTGTGAGCTTCGGTGACGCTCTATTGCGTCCTGAAGGCACGGGATTTCTGATGGGAAAAGCGTTCGCAAGCGTACCTCGAACTTTGGATGACACATGTTGGCAAGTTGGGGGCTTCCTGGGATCGGGTATACGAATGATCGAGAGTGCAAAGGATGCCAGCGCCCTCATCGAAACTGTTCAGATACTTTTCAATTGTATCGAGTCGAATTGGAGGTTGAGTGAGGTCATGGAAGTGAATAACGGATATGGGCTCGTTGCGCTGACAATGCGTGAGAAAATAGGAGCTTTCCATGGCGCATCGGTATATGCGTTGACGAAAAACTCCCTGTTTGCTCGACCTACTCAGGAAAGAGCCGATTTGATCAAGGAGCTTCTACTGGTCGTCCTGAAGTTCCTGGGAATCAATTTGGAGAAACCTCACTCGTCTGTGATGCTCAATCCGATGGCATACCGCGCCTTGCTTATGGACATGGACATTTGGAGAGCTGGTACAACCGACAGTCAGAAGTTGTATTACGAACAATTCACTTGGCTTCTGGAGAACAACAAAGACGCCCAGTACAACTCCAAACGCCTTACTAAGGCCCGCGTCATTCGGGTTGTGCTGAACTCCTTCAAAGTCGAGGGTGTTTACAAGGAGAATTTGCCGTTCGTTCTGGCAGCGTTCGAAATTGTCTTCACCAATCTGGCAGTGAAGGGCGAGCCTCGAGATCTAGCCAACTTTATTGGATACGCGCTCCAAGAAGGTCGCGCATCGGCAATACCGCTCCGCAACCGCAGATCTACTCTCAAAAGTCAAGAGTCTGGAAAGCGGTCACCGTCGTTGTCGAGCAGTCCTTTGAGGCGTACGCTCAGCCATATGAGTCAATTCCAATCCCTTAGACTATCAAACGAGGAGCTCGGGATCGGCGTTCTCGAACGGTATGCGAAGATGCTATGCGACAAAGAAGCGCCTGGCCATTTCCAAAAATTCATCCGTTACATCCCCAGCAGGTGGCTTCTTCACCTTCTAAGCGAGTCCGACAACAGGATTATCGCTGCCGTGATGAGAATAACCGCCCGAGCGATGACTTCTATGGATCTAGACTTCAAAACGGGCTTCGAAAAGAATGCTGGATTTCCAATAATCAGGGTCCAACTCAGAGCTCACTGGGATAGTCCTTCTGTTTGGATCAGTTGCCTCTCAATCCTCTTCGGCCAAGACGTCTCTGGCATCGAACCACCCGATAAACTATCGGTCATGGAACTGTTCAGCATCTTTCCCAGTGATATCGTTCGGATCGTCAATCCTGAGATTATGCCAACCATGACCAACATGCTGGAGACGGCCCTCAAAGCTGCTGCGCCGGAACCTTCAATACCTGAGAACTCAGACAACTTCTCGAAACCTGCAACAATCATTACATTCCTTACAGACCTGCAAGCCCAGAGTCCAGCGTTTCGCGACTTTGCTGGAAACTCCCAATATATCCAAGAGCTCCTCTTCACTCTGTTTCCCGTAGTTGCAAGCACAGACAGACTCAGTGCTTCCAAAGAGCTCATGACCAACGGAGAGTCGCTCACTTCAAAAGGACACAGCGTCATGTTACGTCCTCATGCCAACTCAGGCAGCCAACGGCCGACTATCTTGAGAGCGGGCTCTAGCACTACATTGCCGGAGAATAACAGACCCAACCGTATACAAGCCCCCAGACGAACATCATCCTTTGTCTTCATTGACGACGGCGATACATCCCAGCCTCATCTTTCCGCTCATTTTGACATTAACCTGGCCCAAGCGAAAGATCGTCCCATAAGAATGCGGGTTGGCAACGAGTTGACCGAATCGCTACTTGGCATGCTCGTAGGTATCCTGGTAGACCAGGTCTGCACCAAGAAGGACTTTTCTGGATTCGGACTGTTTCTGAAAGTGCCTCCGGGATATCTGGAACACCGTGCCTTCTTCCAATCCTATTTGTTGCAACATATCATGATGGAGCTCTGGAACCATCTGCAGCTTAATCCAGCCTTGATGCAATCTCCAAGAGCACTCACGAATCTAAGCAAGTTCTGCCAGCATGTCTCTGAAGCTGTCTTCGAAGGCTGGTTTATCGACGGCTCACAGCCACTGTTGGATCTTGTTGGCAACATTTTAGATCACCTGCAGCAGCCCGAGGTTGCTATGGTCAAGGATGTCCGCCTTTGCAGTCAGGCTACCACCCTGATGCGCTCCGTCTTTCTGCGAGTCACTCTCTGGCGTCTTTCAGAGCTGGACGAGACCGAGAAGGACGACTCGACCATTGACTTCCTCCGCAAATTGACGTACTGGCAAACCATCTTATTTTCGCCGGACAATCAAGAACTAGTATTCATTCGGCTCCTCTGCTACGTCTTTTACACCAAGTTGAGGTCATCCTCGCATGCTGTCCGTCTTGCGACTGCCAGCCTGTTTCGCATGCTCCTAGTGCTGAAGCCTACCGAGGCTGCAACAATCCTCATACACAATGCAGATTCTGGCCAGAGACATCTCTCTACAGGGCTTATGCGCTTGTCTACTCATGATGACGAGGAGTTGTTGCAATGGGTCGAGGAACGGAGCGCTCTTCTCGACAGATTTTTTCTCGAGATTTTGGCCAAGTACTGGCAGGAATTCGTCGCGAACGAAAGTCAAAGAACAGAGGAAACACGAGACAATCGTCTTTCCAAGAGACGAGAAAAGCTGCGGCAGTGGCAGTCAGAAGAGACAGACGTCGACCACGTCATCCAGCATTATGAGCACAATACTCGCCATTGGAGGGTCAACAGTCATGCTCAAGAGCGGCTCAAACTTCAACGATCGACGCAAGATCAACAGGAGAATATCGAACATCTTCGAGCTGCAGCTGCTAGACTTAACGAAGTCATACAGCAACCATGTGGGTTGTTTCCAGACCCTGGTACGGCAAAGTGGCAACTCGACCCAACAGAGTCGCGCAATAGGATGAGACTACGACTTTTACGTGATGCTCCACGAAGTAATGAAATATATCAACCGAAGCGCAAAATCTCGGAGAAGATCGACCTTGAAAAGCCTACCGTGTCTTCATCTCAGAATGGATCGCAAGAAGTTCCTGCCTCGCTTAAAACGGCCTCCCAAGCAAGCGGACAACCACGTCAACCCTTGCGTATGGCCAGCGGTGAAATCTATGACGGAAGCGGAGAAAACCACATGTCATCTTCATCATTGCTCGAAGGAGAGTTTGAGCTCGTCGACGATCCAAAGGAAGAAGATGAAAGCTTTGACGACAAGAACCGTAAGATCATGCGAAGCGTGAAGCCAGGCGACCAGATCAAGCACATATACAACGCTTCTCGCATAGTAGGCTTGGAAGCTTGCGAAGGATTGCTTATCATCGGCAAGAAAAATCTCTACATCCAGGACAACATGTTCCACAGATCGGATGGTGAGATTGTAAGTATTGCTCAAGCCCCTGCAGAAGAGCGTGATGATTACGTCCAGTTGATCTCTGGCCGTGAGATCAAGACCCCTCGTCTACAAGAACGGTCGACTTCTGATTCGGCCAAGCATTGGTCGTGGACAGATCTTCTCAGCTTGTCAAGACGCCGGTTCTTGTTCCGCGATGTCGCCATTGAGGTGTTTTTTAATGACGGTCAAAGTTACCTCTTGATCTTCAAGTCGCCCGCAATACGCAACGATGTCTACAGCAACATGGTTTCTCGAGCTCCACATGTGCATACGTCGATATCCTCCCTTCCGGAGGAAGATGCATGGAGAGTCGAGTGTCTGCGTATTCCAGAAGAGGTTCCGCAATCCATTGGCTCGAAGTTCGCCAACGTCTTCAATACCTCGGCCTCCAACACAGCTACTCGCAAATGGATGAAGGGCGAGATATCAAACTTTCACTATCTCATGCTTGTCAACACCATGGCTGGTCGTACTTTCAACGATCTCACACAGTATCCGGTCTTCCCCTGGGTACTTGCCGACTACAGCAGTGACAGGCTTGATCTTGACGATCCACGGACGTACAGAGACTTGTCGAAGCCGATGGGCTGTCAAAATCCTCAACGTGAGTCTGATTTCAGGGAGCGCTATCAGTCATTTGCGGAGATGGGAGAAGAAAACCCGTTTCATTATGGTACACACTACTCCTCGGCGATGATTGTCACATCTTATCTTATCCGCATCCAGCCATTCGTTCAGTCATATCTCCTCCTGCAAGGTGGATCGTTTGACCATCCCGATCGTTTGTTTGACTCTATCGAAAATGCTTGGCTTTCTGCTTCGAAACAGATTCCTACTGATGTGCGAGAGCTTACACCTGAGTTCTACTACCTGCCTGAATTCCTGCAAAATATCAACGAATACGATTTCGGTGTGAAGCAAGGAGGAGAAATCATCAACGATGTACAGCTTCCTCCCTGGGCCAAAGGTGACCCACATCTCTTCATCACAAAGCACAGAGAGGCGCTGGAAAGTCCCTACGTAAGCCAGCATCTGCATGAGTGGATCGATCTGGTCTTTGGTTACAAGCAAAGAGGCCAAGCAGCAGTCGAAGCTACGAATGTCTTCCATCCACTGTCCTATCATGGTACGAAGAATTTAGACACCATGACCGACCCTGTCGAGAGACTCGCTGCGATTGGCTTCATCCACAATTTCGGCCAAACACCACATCAAGTCTACCAAAGACCGCATCCTAAGAGGGACCACGAAAAGCACGACACGCTTCGTCTCGACAGCTTGGCCGAAACGCTCACGAGACTGCCTGACCCGGTGATGGAGACAAACGATCGTGTATCCTCGCTCTTCTGGTCTACCACCTCTGACCGACTGGTCACCGCCTCGCCATGTAGGCTAAACATCCCACCCCACGGCAAAGCGCACGCCCAATGGCTCTTCGCCGACAACAGCCTCCGCTTCTTCCACAACTCAAGCAAGAAACTCTTGGCGCTCCACGAAGAATTCCACATCGGGCCCATCACGACTGCCACCTTCGCCGACGCCCGCACCCTGCTCACCGGCGGTGCGGACAGCACAATCGGCGTCTGGGACTTTGCGTCTCCCTCATCTGACGAGATCAAGATCCACCCCAAGACGTACCTCTTCGGGCACCGGGCAGCGATCTCCGTCCTTGCCGCTTCCTGGGCCTTCAGCACGCTCGTGTCGGCCTCCACCGACGGCCAAGTCATCGTCTGGGACCTGAACCGCTTCGACTGCCTGCGCATTCTGCTACCGCAAACCGAGACCGGTCCCGCCGTCACCGCCGCCAAGATCAACAACGTCACGGGTCATATCCTGCTATGCATCGGCGCGGCTGTGCAGCTGTACACGCTCAACGGACATCGACTCTTGCAGCAGCAGGTTAGCGACACGGCGGACGAAGATGTGCTCTGTGCGACTTTCTACGAGGGCGTGGGCAACGAGTGGGTTACGAGCGAGTTGCTGTTCACGGGCCACAAGAGGGGCGTTGTCAAGGTCTGGCAGGTGGTCACGTTGGATGACGGGGCATGGCATCTGCAGTTGGTTAAGCATTTGAGTTATGGTGAACAGGTCGGTGTTGTGGCGTCGGGGATCACGAGCGTGCTCGCTACCGAGAGGACGGTTTTTGCTGGTGATGAATCGGGTCGAGTGGTGAGTATTCTTCTTCGCTGGTGATTGGGTATTTACTAATGATTCTGCAGTGGCAGTGGGATTGTGTCATCAGGCATAGTCGACGGTGAAAGCGGGACTCGAGATCTGGACCACGTTTGCTGGTCGAGGCATAGCAAAGGCGTTTGGATCGGTTTCTAGCATATCTTCGTGTATATATGCCTGGCAGAGTACGACCAAATGCCGTCTCTTTAAGGACAGATCTAGTGGTCCTACAGCCATGATACTACGTTAACTTGCTCTAGTAGCGCTTGGTACCATTGCGCTTATCATCATTCGGCGATGAACTCTTCCTTCCAAAAGTCCATCATCGCTGCCAGCACGTCCTGATCGAGCTGTCCTCCTAGCACACCGGGTCGTGATCTCGAATTCTGAGCATTGCTAGACGAGACGTCCCAGCGACCACCTTCCTGAATAATCTCCTCTTTCCCAGACAATACCATAGTCGCAGCTAGGTCTTTCAGTGAGCGGAAGAGATCAGATGTGAGCGCTGTCGCAAACCCGTCGAGCGGTTGTCCGGTGCTGCAGAGCGGAAGCAAGTCGGTTGCTTTTGGTATCGTCGTGCTCTTAACGGGTTGGCTCAGTGCCATGCAATGTTTCTTGATCAGCTTGGGCAGCTCCTTGAACTCATGCACCAGCAAGACTGGTATAGCTGGAAGTGACGTCGATGCAAGCAGCTCTGCTTGCAGCTTCGCGAGACCAAGCGTAGGTGGTAGTACATCGTCTTGGCCAGCGAGCTGTGCAACAGGCGGTTGCAGAGAGAAGACGATGGCGATGCGATCCTCACCGCTGATGGAAGCGAGATGCTCGATTCGTTCAACAGTTTTTGCAAGTCGTGATTGTGTGACCGATGTCGTGGAGCAGATTAATAGCCGCACGTGTCTGCCTCGAGATGCCGGTGGTCCAGTTCGATTGTGACACTCGGTCGGCACGCTCAAATCGCAAGTCTTGAGCTCATTTTCTATCGTGCGGTCAGTCCTATCCACCTTGGTAGATAGCTGCAGACCAACCTTTGCATTGAAGATCTGGGCTGGACTGCAATGCGCCCACAATATTCGGCAATGAACGCCTGCGTCTCAAAGACGTGCAAAACATGTCTGTTCGGTTGTGAGAGATTGAACAAGAGAGTTGCAGGGAATGCAGTGTGGCCGAAGTAATGATAGCTAAAGTCGCTCCTTCTCGATCTGGTGGACCTGACGCGTTACTTGACGCAATTCCCGTCGACGCGCAAATGGAAGCCTAGAAATGGATAGGGACGATTCCGGGCCGCATATGAACTACTGTAGAGTGAGAGAAGAAATTATTGTTCGAGATGAGTGTATCTTGTATGAGTAGAGTTGTCCTCCAGATGCAATTTCCTGCTTTACAGAGATGCGATGGTCGTGATTTGTACAATATCTTCACTGAGAAGACTTTTTGCGTTGCTCATCCTCGTTGCCGTCCTTCTTCTTCTTTCTATCCAGTCCAGCCGATTGTTGCGTTTCTCTATCATCTCGCGCCTTTGCTTCTGCCCGTAGTCGTTCAATCTCTGTTTGAAGATACGAGATGGTCTCGGTCTGCTCCTCCAAAGCTGTTAAGCGTTCCACCACATGCTCATCCTTTGCATTCTCCTTCCGCCGCGACCACCATCTCTCAAATACAAGCAGTCCTGCCGCAACCATAAAGATGAATGCTTCCGAGGCGAAGTTAGCACCCAGGTCTATTGCTTTGGCTTCCGAGAGAGGTCTGATTCGAGGTGGTGGGGGCTTCTGGTCTTTCTTCCCCTTCTGCCTCTCTTCTTCTTCTGCCTGCTCTGCATCGAACACCTTCTGCTGAGATTCTGTTCTGACCATCGGTGTCTCGGCTTCCTTCTTTCTCTTGGCTGCCTCCTCTGCTTCTCTGGCGTGCATTCGTTCCTGAGCCGCGGCATCATGAAGGATCCCTAATCGCATTCGCATGTCGACTCGATGCAGACCTTGAGAGAACTTGACGAATGCAGCTCGAAATGTTGGATGCTCCCGTGCGCGAGATTTGATCCTGTTCTGATGGAAAGTCAGCTACGTGCCCAACCCTGGTACATGACAACTTGGAGCAATACGTACGCCGACGGGCTTAGCCAGCGTCCTGATCAACAGCGACGCGAGCTTGAGTGTCAACGACATGTCCTGGTCGGATCGAGTTCGCAGTCGCGGTCCAAGAATGTGAATCCTCACCGCCTCATTGTGGTTCCACCATGCGCGCAAGCACACTCAATTGAAAGACCATTGCAATCGACATCATGCAGTCGAGGTCAGTCAGATTCACATTGCATCAGCGCAACATCGGCGTTTGCGGTTGCAGAATTAAGTGGAGCATCGGCATGCAATTGGAAATTGACCGACTGAGCCGCTCCGTTGCTGGGAAACGCGCTGTCTGTAAATATCACATCCGACGCGACAAAGCTTCATGGCGAACATGAACTCTCAAGTATACTAACAAACAGAAAATGTCTATACACGCCGAACCGCCTCCACCGGTCGTGACAGAGCCACATGGAATCAGCTATGCTACTGGTCCACAACTGGGAAAAGGCGGCTTCGCTATCTGCCACAGAGCAGAGCGCCTCGATGCCGGCAAACCTACTGGACATTTGGTCGCCCTCAAAATCGTCAAGTCGAAGATGGATCCTCCAAAGTTAGCACAAAAGGTGAGGACATCTGATTTGCATCATCGAGACGGGATGACTGACACAGCTCAAGTTTATCACCGAACTACAAATCCATTCGAAATTAACACACCCAAACATTGTCGGTTTCCACAGAGCCTTTTCTTTCTCGGAGAGCACCTACGTTGTTTTGGAACTATGTTCATCTGGGTCATTGGCAGATTTATTGAAGAAAAGGAAATGCTTGACTATGCCAGAAATTCGACGACTGATGATACAGGTCTGCGGCGCAGTCAAGTATTTGCACACCCGAAGCATTGTCCACCGCGATCTCAAAACCGGCAACCTTTTTCTGGACGAACACATGAACGTCAAAGTCGGTGACTTTGGACTGGCTGCGCTTCTGGTCAGTGGAAAGGACATGGAGGCTCAGAGGAGGACTACTATGTGTGGTACTCCCAATTACCTAGCCCCGGAAATTCTTGAAAAAGGCAAGGGTCACAACGAAAAGGTCGACCTCTGGGCGATCGGTATCATCTCATACACACTGGCCGTCGGAAAAGCCCCATTCCATGCTGCAAACAAGGAAGAAATTTACAAGAAGCTCAAAGCCGGAGAATACTCGTGGCCAGAACTTTCCGCCATTACCAACGACATTTCAGCCGACTTGAGAGACCTCGTATCATCGCTACTGGTACCAGAAGAGATGCGACCATGTCCCGACAAGATCGTTACGCATCCGTTTTTCAGAATCGCCTACGTGCCCAGTAAGATGAGCAAAATGCAAACCACAAAAGTACCGACTTGGCCAGTACAGCTACCGAGTCCGGAAGTCCTGCAAAGAGGATACAGCGATACTTGGTGGAACCTGTGCAAGGAAACCGGTGTCGGAGAGTACGCGCCTGGCAAATGCTTTCAGCTCAACGCTGGACAACGAATTCGCAGTATTGTCAGAGATATGGAAAAGGAGGTCGCAGCTGGTCGTCAACCCACTATCCCGATACCGTCAGACATCGTATACCACAGGTTTCCTTACAGCGGCGGTTGGGGTCTCACCGAGATCGCGGAGGATGAAAATATTATGCCACAGGCGAGAAGACTCAAAGAAATCTCCCACAACGAAGTCGCGTCCGTAACAATCAGTCGACGCGCAGTGCCTGCAGAACTTGAGGTCAAGAAACAGCGCGACGCTGAGATGATGCCTCCTCCACGAAGAAGGGCAGAACCCACCTTACGAAGAACTAGAGCCGAGCCAGCGGTACCCGAAATGGAAGTGGAACCAATACTACAACGACCAGCGTCCCGCGACACGGTAAGACCGACTTCCAGATCGTCGCAATCGCAGTCTTCTGCCGCGGAAACCGACAGTCAAGAGCTCAAGACTACGGAGCTCAAGACTACGGAGCGTTCCGTGAGTATGAAACGACCAGCAGATGCCACACTGGCTCGTCGACCGCGGACAATGCGCAAAAAGACAGCAGATTCAGAACAGCCAGTTGAAGAACCGATCGAGAAGGAGCCAGAACCTGTTGCCGGCACGCTCAGACGATATGCCTCGACTCGCTCGTCCAGGACACGCGTAAAGCAGCCTGTCGCGGAAGTCGTCGAGGTCTACAGCGATGGCGAAGATAAGCGAGCTGGGCAGCCACTTGTGCTGCCACCAGCGCCCAAGATGTCCGCCAAGATACCAGTACCAGCGCAGCGAGGTCCCGAAGCAGAGCCAGTCGTTCCCGGATCAGATCCCGAAGCTGTATTGGAGAGACTTGTTGTATTCCGCGACAACTTGACGGCTGCGTTGGAAAAACGTCAGAAGTCATCCAGGAGGAGGGCACCGGTGGAACCTCCGGTAGCATTGCCATTTGTAAGCCGATGGGTGGACTACAGCCGTAAGCATGGTGTAGGATACGTGTTGGATGACGGTACCGTCGGTTTCATTGCCAGCAGCACGGGAGAGAAGCCTCAACCGGTAGCACACGTTGCGGTGCGCAGTGGCGAGCGATGGCTGAAGCGCATCGGCAAGAAATTCGAAAACCTCGACAAAGTACCTTTTCATATTCTGGAGGACCACGAAGATGGCATTGGCAGAATGAGGAACCTTACTACCAATGACGAACAACGAGAACGACAACGTATGCTGAGAGTGCTCTGGGTCAAGTTCGGGCGATACATGAGTCAGACCTTGAACGGCGCAGACGACGAAGGAGCAGCGGACAAGGTACCCACTCAAGGCGACTTGCACTTTGTGAGGTTTTACCAGCGACTGGGCAATGTCGGTGTCTGGGGGTTCTCTGATGGATGCCTTCAGGTGAGTTAAAAAATAAAGCTCGATCGGCAGACCAAGACTGACAATTCGCAGCTGCACTTCCCAGACCACACCAAGTTCGTATTCTCAGCCGACGGGCTGCACGTATCTGCAACAATGGTTCCAGCGGAAGGTGCTGCCTACATGGAGGCCGACCACGAGCTTCCACCCAAGCTTCTCCGCGATCGCGAGGTGATTAACCAGCCCATCGAAACGCTCTTGAGCGCAGCACGTTCCGGCAAGTCGACACTGTCAGATATCGCGAAGGCGAACATGTTCGAAGAGAAACTGCAGTTCCTCCTCCAGATCGTGAATCAATGGATCGGTGGTGCCGGCCTCGGATGTGCTCAGCCCTCAGACGAGCAGCTGCAGTGGACTGGCCTCTGGGTCAAGGATCATTCGAAGAAGGTAGACTGGATCACAGTCGGGAGGAGAGGAGGTGATGATGTCAAAGCATAGCGACCTGGAACTGTTCTTTCATCGGCCTTTTGGATAGCCGAGTAACAGTCGCATATCATATGAGAAATGACCAACCTGATGTCTATGTTGAGTTTCGGGTGCTCGTGAGATTGATGCCTAGTAGACAGGCCGACGCGTGTTCTATATGGCTGCCTCGATGACTTGTTCAGGTTGGAGCATGGTACGCCACAGCTTGCGTGTTTCATCGGGCGGTGTCTAGCATTCGCGACAGATCCGAAATAAACCCGTTGGATCTCCAGCCCTCCGCGACGTGGGGTGACGTTGTGGCTCAGTCGGAACCGACGGGCACTTTCAGTGACAAGAGAGTTTCACATTTCCACTTGCATCTTCATCTTTGCAACTGATAAGCAATTCTTTACTCGAGCTAGGGTCGTAGGCGCATAACACAACAACGCTCTACATCAATTGGGGCCATCACACAAGTTGCTGTAAGACGCAGCGTGGGAACAGCGTCATAGTACGAAGATAGGCTACCCACAAGGCCAACATGGTGAGCGCGTTTTCTGGCAACTCGAATCACTGATGCTAATCGCCTCCTTCAGGCCGTAACGAAGCGCGCAGGTCGCAAAAAGGATGCGACGGCTGCTCAATCAGGTGGTGGTAGCGGACAGCAACAGGTTAGAAAGGCGGCTTTCGAGTCGACGAAGAAGAAGGAGGTCGGTGTCTCAGATCTTACCCTCATCAGCAAGATCTCGAACGAAGCCATCAACGACAACTTGAAGAAGCGATTTGAGAATGGAGAGATCTACACATACATCGGCCACGTGCTGGTCTCGGTCAACCCGTTCAGAGACCTCGGAATCTACACCGAGCAGGTGTTGGATAGCTACAAGGGAAAGAACAGATTGGAAGTTCCTCCACACGTCTTTGCGATCGCCGAATCGTCATATTACAACATGAACGCATACAAGGAGAACCAGTGTATCATCATCTCCGGAGAGTCTGGAGCCGGAAAGACCGAGGCCGCGAAGCGCATCATGCAGTACATCGCCAACGTCTCAGGCGGAAGTAACACACAGATCCAGGAGACCAAGGACATGGTACTGGCAACTAATCCTCTTCTGGAGTCGTTCGGCAACGCAAAGACCTTGAGAAACAACAACTCGTCGCGTTTCGGCAAGTACCTCGAGATCCAGTTCAACTCGCAGGGCGAGCCGGTCGGTGCCAACATCAACAACTATCTCTTGGAAAAGTCGCGAGTCGTTGGCCAGATCATGAACGAGCGCAACTTCCACATCTTCTACCAGTTCACCAAAGCTGCCCCTCAACAATACAGAGAGTCTTTTGGATTACAACAACCACAATCTTATCTATACACCAGCAAATCGAAGTGTTACGATGTTCAAGGAATCGACGACCATGCGGAGTTCAAGGATACGGTCAATGCGATGAAGGTCATCGGAATGACACAGCAAGAGCAAGATCAGGTTTTTAGGATGTTGGCCGCCATTCTCTGGCTCGGAAACTGCACATTCGCCGAGGACGACTCGGGAAATTCCATGGTACAAGACCAGTCAGTCGTCGACTTTGTCGCATATCTTCTGGAGGTGGAGTCGGCTGCCGTGAACAAGGTCTTGACCTCACGAATTATGGAGACCAGCAGAGGTGGACGAAGAGGATCTGTCTACGACGTGCCGTTGAACCCGGCTCAGGCTGTGGCATCGCGAGATGCACTTTCCAAAGCCATCTATTTCAACATGTTTGACTGGATTGTACAAAGAGTCAACCAATCGCTGAGGGCGAAGAGCTCGATCGCATACTCTATTGGTATTCTGGATATCTACGGATTTGAGATTTTCGAGAAGAACAGTTTCGAGCAACTGTGTATCAACTATGTCAACGAGAAACTCCAGCAGATCTTTATTCAGCTCACACTCAAGGCCGAGCAGGACGAGTATGAGCGCGAGCAGATCACATGGACACCGATCAAGTACTTCGACAACAAGGTCGTTTGCGAGCTGATTGAGGAGAAGAGGCCCCCAGGAGTGTTTGCGGCGCTCAATGACGCTTGCGCTACTGCTCATGCTGATCCCACCGCAGCCGACAACACCTTTGTCCAGCGTCTCAACTCGCTTTCTTCGAACCCCAACTTTGCACCACGTCAAGGACAATTCGTCATCAAGCACTATGCTGGTGACGTAGCGTACTCGGTCGAGGGCATGACCGACAAGAACAAGGATCAGCTGCTCAAGGACGTCTTGAATCTCATGGGAAGCAGTTCCAACAGCTTTGTTCACACAATCTTCCCGCAAACAGTCGACCAGGACGACAAGCGTAGGCCACCGACTGCAGGTGACAAGATCAAGGCTTCGGCAAATGACCTTGTTGCGACACTCATGAAGTGTACTCCGTCTTACATCCGAACTATCAAGCCTAACGAGAACAAGTCACCAACAGAATACAACGTGCCCAATGTTATGCATCAAGTCAAATATCTTGGTTTGCAAGAGAACGTTCGCATCCGACGTGCTGGATTCGCCTACCGTCAAACCTTCGACAAGTTTGTGGAACGATTCTACCTTCTCTCACCGAAGACCAGTTATGCCGGAGACTATACATGGACCGGAGACGCCAAATCTGGTGTAAAGCAGATTCTCAAGGACTCGAGTATTCCAGTCGAAGAATATCAAATGGGTACAACGAAAGCTTTCATCAAGACTCCGGAGACATTGTTTGCGCTGGAGACAATGAGAGATCGTTACTGGCACAACATGGCTATTCGTATTCAAAGAGCATGGAGAAACTATCTGCGATACCGTGCCGAGTCCGCCACTCGCATTCAGAGATTCTGGCGGAGGAAGACTGGTGGCCGAGAATTTATTGTCCTGCGAGACGAGGGTCACCAGGTTCTCAAGGGCCGCAAAGAGCGCAGAAGATTCTCCTTGATTGGTTACAGAAGATTCATGGGTGACTATCTAGGCATTGCAAACAACGGCGGTCCTGGTGAGATGATCAGAAACGCCATCCGTCCCAACCTCAACGAGCAGGTCATGTTCTCCTGCAGAGCTGAGGTTTTGGTCTCAAAACTTGGAAGATCCAGCAAGCCTGAACCGAGATTCCTCATCCTTACGAAGAAGAACGTCTACATTGTCAAGCAAGCCATTGTCAACAAGCAATTGCAGATCATGGCCGAGCGAACGATCCCACTTGGCGCTATCAAATTTATCAGCACTTCAAACCTGAAAGACGACTGGTTTGCCATTGGTGCCGGATCTGCTCAAGAGCCAGATCCACTAGTGAGCTGCGTGTTGAAGACAGAATTCTTCACACAGATCAAAGAAGCAACAAGAGGCGGTGTGGACATTCGCTTCGGTGACGCTCTCCAGTACAACAAGAAGCCCGGCAAGCCAGCTACCGTCAAGGTCATCAAAGACTCAACAGTGCCGAGGGATGATCAGTACAAGAGTGGTACAATTCACGTTGGACCAGGTGAATCGCCAAACTCGATCTCCAAGCCAACACCTCGTGGCAAGCAAGTTGCCGCAAAACCAATCACAAGTGGTAAGCTTCTCCGAGCTGGTGGCCCAGGCGGTCAATCAGGTAAGCTTTCTCAAGCTGCAAGACAGAGACCGGTACCTCAAGCTATGCCACAATCAACGCAGCAGGCAACACCGCGAGCCACACCGCAGGCCGTGCCACAACCTGCTGCGGCACGCCAGATGCCGATCCAAACAAAGGCCACGGCCACGCCCACATCTTTCCAACCCACGCCTTTTCAACCCATCACACCCGCCGCAGCTTCATCAGCAGCCAACGGCACAGGACACGCCCGTGTCGCTTCCGGCGGTTCTTCTCACAGGCAACCTCCACCTCCACCACCTCCCCCGGTCGCGCATGTCGCAGCACCTCCACCACCACCCGAGCCAACCTACAAAGCCCTCTACGACTTCGCAGGTCAGACATCCGGCGAGCTCAGTCTCAAAGCTGGCGAGATCATCATCATAACACAAAAAGAGAACAACGGTAAGCCTCCGCTCCCTGAACCCCTCAAGCAACACCATTAACACATCACAGGCTGGTGGCTCGCCAAAAGATCCGACGGTTCAGCAACAGGCTGGGCGCCCCAAGCGTATCTCGAAGAAGTAAAAGCAGCGCCCCCTCCACCACCACCACCAGTAGCAGCGCGCCCTGGCCCGCCGCCTGCGCCTGCTGCAAAGACGACGAAACCGGGCCCGCCTGTACCTCCTGCCAAGCGTCCTGCGGGCCGAAAACCTGCACCGCCAGCGCCCGCGGCGTCAAGGGATAGTGGTATTGCAAACGGCAGCGGCACCGATAGTGGGACCAGCACGCCCGGTAATGGTGGTGTTGCGACTGGTCTCGCGGCGGCGTTGCAGGCGAGGAGTAAAGCTATGCGCAATCCAGATCAAGAGGATGATTGGTAGACTGAATGGAACGGTTGGTAGATTCAATGGCCTGAGTTGTGATGAGAGGCTCTTGTAGTGTTTTGGAGAATAGTGAATATAGCAACAAAGTCAACGCCAAAGGCCCAGAAGTTCTTGAAAGCCCCCAAAACTTTCGATGCCGCCACACGGCTCTGGTAATCACCCCTGAGACTCGACAGCCATCAACCGTCTGATATCTTCAAAGCCTTCTCCACAGGATTTCTCGAAAGCAAGCGTGAAGCAGATTTTCTTGCGGGAGAATAGAGTGCTACCAAATAGATGTCGGCTCCAAGTATCGAGGTCCTGAAGAATTGTCCGACCCTGTGTCAGGATCTGCGCCGTTTTCAAGCAGGAGCTGGACTGTCTTATCATGACCACCATGTGATGCCGCCCGTAGTGGATTGCCAGACGTCCAACCAGACCTCTTACCAGACCACAAAGACGTCTTAGTACGTGTATGAAAGTACGTGCCTTTTGCATTGACATCTGCCCCTTTGTTAAGTAGCCACTGCACTATATTATTACGGCCACGAGTTGCTGCTGCCTGTAGTGCATTGCCATGGATACCGCCTTGTGCATTAACGTCTGCGCCTCTGTTAAGGAGTAGTCTTACAGTCTCTATGTGGCCATAGGATGAAGCTGCTTGTAGTGCATTGCCATAGTAGCCGCCTTGTACATTAATGTCTGCATTATTGTCGAGCAGCAACTGAACGACTGCTGTATCTCCCCTTTCGGCAGTCAGGTGTAGGGGCGTTTGGTTGTCAGAATCGCATGCATTGGCGTCTGCGCCTTTCTCGAGCAGTAGTTGAACGACTGATATATGTCCTTCCTGAGCAGCAGCATGAAGGGGCGTTTCATTGTCCGAAGTGCATGTGTTGACGTCTGCACCTCTGTCTAGTAGCAGCTGAACGACCGGTGCATGTCCTCTCATAGCAGCAACGTACAATGGTGTTTCGCCATCGTCATCGACATCGCCCCTTTCGATGTTAACTGTGCCTGTATCCAATAACACTTGGACGACATCAACATGTCCTTCGCGACAAGCGAACCACAATGGAGACCCGCCAACTCCATTTACCGAGTCAATGTTGTATTTTCCTGACTCGATGTAGTGAATCACGACTTCCTTCAAACCTAGCTCTGCAGCATAGGAAAGGAAGCCTCTGCTTCTTAAGTCGTCAAAATTGCAGCTGAACTCTTGTTGGGCAAGTTTGGTGTTCAACCAGTTCATCCCAATCTTATCCATAAAGGCTTTGGTTACCCTATAGCTTCTAGTGGCAATGGCTGCATAAAGTAGACAGCCATATTTCGAGTCCTCCTCTTCAAGGTATGAAGTCACTAATGACTGAGATCCGATAAGATGCACTAAGTCGAACTCAGCCAGTAGATAGAGAAGACTGACATTGTTCTCATGTCTGCCATAATTGAAAATATTGGCGAATTTGACCCATTGAGGAATGGGGAAGCTGTTCAAAAAGTCCTGTTGGGAAATACCAGCTTCTTCTGCTTTATCTGCATGGTACAGAACGTTCTGAGCGGCGTACTCGAGAAAGGGAAAGTTTTGCAATGCCGACATACGCATGTCTGCTTTGTCGAAGGAATCCTCTGCTTCATCAAATGGATCCTCTGCTTCGTCGAAGGACGCTCTTAACAAGTCATCGGGAATCTCCATAGAAGTAGCGACATCGATAGTAATGTAGCCTAGACAGCATTGTTTCAACCGCTCATGGCTCTGACCCTGAAAGTTGCTTCTGTACTCAGGCCAGATCTTGCCAAGGCCATCCTCTTTAAGTAGAAACTCTCTTACAGATTCGTGTATGAACTGGACTTTTGGATATTCAGAGATGGTGATCTCAGCTAGACCTTTAGAGGAATCGAGTATGAATCGCCTGACGATTTCACTAGTAACTCTCTTAGGATCCAACATCGAAAGTCCTTGAGGATCAGTACCAAAAAGGATGGCATGGTGGAGCTCTTCTGGGC